>ERZ840057.572-NODE-572-length-37328-cov-14.482816_pt1 | contig 37328 bp, 71 predicted proteins | sample MGYA00519907_ERZ840057 | MGnify/ENA primary metagenome ERZ840057 (study PRJEB31850, sample SAMEA3708862) | human gut metagenome | biome: human gut; feature: human-associated habitat; material: faeces | place: China | collected 2014 ...
ATCTTTCTATATATTTAATATATAGTTTTCTTAGGTTAACTTCACATATATTATATGTTATTAAGTTAAATATCTTAAGAAGAGAGAAAATGGTGATTATATGATTATACATAAGATGTTTTTTAATTATCCTTAGTTTTTAAATGTATAATCATTTCCGTTTAAATGTTTTGGTTTTGGATAATTAACAATCATTTAAACAAATTAAAAAGAAGGGAGTGTTTATCACCTAGATAAACACAAAAGAAGAAAAGGAAAGATAGATGATAAGAGTGAAAGTCGTTGTGATAACGGTTTTCACTCATTTTTTATTATTTAATATTTTTATATTTAAATAAAAATGTGTATCTTTGTAATATACTATAATAGTAATTATTAAAATTAATTTATATATGAAATATTTGTTGAATTGGATCGAAAAAGAATTAAATCCAGAACGGCATGTAAGTTCAAAAACAACATCATCTGAATATTTTTATTTTTATGGTGCAAAAGTTCGATTTGCTGATCATATTTCAGATAGAAATGATAGTGATTTGGAAATTATATTAGTAAAGGATTTAACCAGTCAAAATAAACATTATCTGATAAAAGAACAGAATTATCCTGCAATGGTATCTGTTCCTGATGTAAAAACTTTAAAAATTGTATTATCTACATTTATATTTCAATTTAAGAATAGATATTCAGATAATATAATAAAAGAAGCAAATAAGTCAGAAGAGAATAAAAAAATATTAAATACATGTTTAAATCAGCTACGTTCAAATAATAATGCTAATTTAGATATATTTCAAACATTTGATAAATGCATTTATAGTATTATTCCTCAATGGCATAATATGAAACAAATATATAGAATTATATTCATGCATTTATTTAAATTATGTGGTGATATTGATAGTATTAAGAATATTATTGATGTCGAATTTCCAAATGATAACCAAAATGATTGGCATCATAAGAATACTAATGATATTATTAATATATTAGTAACATATTTTCCAGATGATTATAATATCAGAAATATTATTGGATTAGATGAAACTATTAGTCCTAAAGAAAAATTTGCTAATTGTTTCAATGAATACTATAAGAATCTTGATGTTAATATAGAAGATATGAAGGAGGAAGACAAATCTAAATTCTTAAATGCATTTGGAAGCCTTCTTGTATTAGATACAAAAAATAAATATGCTAAATGTTCAGATCATCAAAAGAAGTATATCCGTTCATTACTTAATGAACATATATCATATGATAATATTTTGAAATTTGTGAATAGTATATTTGATGTTTTGTTTACACCAAAGATGAAACATAAAAATGATGCGCCACAAATAAAAGTTATTGTTGATAAATTCTTACGTATGTATAATATTGGAATTATAAAATTTCCAAATGAATATGACTTTGATTCTACTTATAACAATAAGTTTAATCATATTGATGTAACGCAGGAAGAATCTACTGATATTGCAAAATCTACTGATGATGCAGATATTATAGAAGTAACAGAAGTTAAGGAACCATGTAATGATATTCAATATGAAACTATAGCAGATTATATTCCTGATACTGATATTACTATTAAAGATTCATATAATTATGCATCTACAGAATTTGATGATATTCAAGATATTCATGAAATGTTTGAACAGAATCAAATTAATATACTTAATGATGTGATTAAGAAAATTAATGATACCAATAAGTATACATCATTTGAAACTAGACGTATTACAGATATATTTGCATCACATTATTCAGATATATGGGAGAAACTTACATGGACACAAAAAGAACTTTGTTCATCTATTATAACAAATGAACGAATGAATTTGAGTGAAACTGATTATATTATCAATAAAATATTTGATAAAACATTGTTTAATTTTCCTGTAACGGAACTTTGTCGTAAATATATAAAAGAATATAGTCAACGTATAAAGGAAAGCCGTATAGCTGCTTAAAATAAGAAATAGGATAGATACATTAAACTGTTATCTATCCTATTTTATTTTATATTGCATAACCAGAATTTCCAGTTGACTTATTATCAGAATTTGCATTTTGTTTTGCTTGCCATGCTCTATCCATTGCAGCTTTATCAACATCCTAAAATTTATGTATATCATCAACTATATATGTATTTCGTTTAGGCTGTTTTATTGATTGCATCTTCATATGTTTATGAGGTGGAATATGTGGTTTATTATCTTGTAATTTCATATTTTTCTATCTGCTTCGTAACTCATCATATGTAGATTCTATAATATCTGCAAGCGATAACATATCTTCTGTACTTATATTATCTAATTCATTAACATCAATTGACGTTAATGCTTTTAATTTTTCTGTAAGTTTTTTATCATCTGTAATATTTACTAATTTCATTTCTGGTTTATAATCATTATTATCAGTAATATTATCAAATAACATTGCGGAAGGAATATCATCTGTAATAACAGGTTTATTCATTACCATTTCTGGTTTTTCATTAACAGATGTATTAGAAATAAATGGAATATTTGCAGTTGAACTATTATTAATATTCTATGTCATTTGCATATCAATAATACTTTCATTTTTTAATGGTTTACTCATAACCATTTTTGTTTTATATTCATTTATATTTAATTCTGTCATACTCATATTTGAATTATTATCAACAAATTCAGTCTATGTCATTTGCATAGTTGGTATAGACGAATCCATATTTAAACTCAACATATCCATATCTGATATAGATGTATTCGATATTAATTCTGTCATTTCTATATCTGGAATGTCTGTAATCTAATCAATATTTGTCATCTTCATATCAGATGTAGAAACATTCATATCGAGATGAGTCATATTCATATTTGATGTAGAAACATTCATATTAAGATGTGTCATATCTATATTTGCAGTAGATATATTCTAATTTAAATATGTCATATCCATATTTGCTGTAGATGTATTTTTGTGCAATGATGTCATATTCATTTTTGGATTTGACTATTGAGAATTTACCATAATCATATCCGTAGGATTTGCCTAATCTGTAATTTCAACATTATGCATTAATGTTGATGGTTTAAATGTATCATTTTCTGTTGGAATTAAACCAGATTTTGGTCTTGAAAGATACATATCCATTGTTGTCATTTGATTATGCATCTATGGCATTGCATTACCTTCTAATGGTTGTAAATTATGATGTTCTTTACTAATAGTCTATGGATTATTTACTAATGTCATTGATGAATTACTTACATCCTATGATACTGGTATAAATGTCATTGAATTATGATCTGAATTTATATTATTAGAAACCAGATTCATTGATACTTTACTTGTATCTATATATGTTGAATCATTACTCATATTCATATCATTATGATCTGTATTTGATACAGGTTTTATATACTCCATTGAATTATGTTCTGTATTCATCTACGGTTCTACAAACGTCATTGAATTATGTTCTGTATTCATATCAGGTGAAATATAATTCATATTATTATGATCATCATTTATATCAAGATTAACATAATTCATATCAGCATGTTCTAAATTCATTTCAGGAGAAACATAATTCTAATCAGACATACTAAGATTGAATTCAGGTTCTACATAATTATGATGTTCTTTATGCAAGTTCATTTCTGGTTCTACATAATTCTAATCAGTTTTATCAAGATTAAATTCTGGTTCTACATAACTATGATGATTTTTATGCAAATCCATTTCAGGTTCAACATAATTCATATCATTATGTTCTAAATTCATTTCAGGAGAAACATAATTCTAATCAGATTTATCAAGATTGAATTCAGGTTCTACATAATTATGTTGATTCTTATCTAAATTCATTTCAGGAGAAACATAATTCTAATCTGCTTTATCCAAATTCATATATGGTTTAATATAATCCATAATACTATGGTCTAAATTAAATTCAGGTTCTACATATGTTTGATTTGGTTTATTAAGATTAAACTCTGGTTTAATATAATTCTATTTAAATTTATCGAGATTAAATTCTGGTTCCACATAATTCATATCATTATGATCTAAATTCATTTCCGGTGAAATATAATTCATATCATTATGTTCTAAATTAAATTCTGGCGTTATATAATCATATTCTGGTTTATCTAGATTTTCATCAAGTTCTGTATAATTCTATGATATTTTATCTAAATTCTCATTTAAATGAATATAATTATGTTCAGGTTTTTCAAGATTTTCCTAAATAGAAGCATCAACTAATCCAAAACTTGCATCACTTCCAATAATCTGAATTTTTGGTTCTAACTTAGTTGCAGATGTATCTATAATACCAGGATCTATTATATTATAATATGCATTACTTCCTACAACATATGTATTTCTTAACATATGTAATAACATTACCTTTATACGTTTTTTCATCTATTGCTAAGCTTTAACAACATCTAGTCCGTATAAAAGTTGTTCATGGTCATATATATAAGACCATTCATATGGTCTCTATAAATCATTATAAAACTAATCTCTGTCAGGATTTCTAGAATCACGAACTAATACAGGTCTTGAATGAATAACTTTTTTAAGATATTTTTTCAAATCCTTCCATGAACTTATAGTATAAAGGCTATCTCTTACATTTGCTTCATGCCAACTATTATCTGGTAATTGCGGACCATATACATCTGCAGTTCCATATAATTTGTCATAATCTGCATTATCACCAACTTTATGTGTAATTTTTTTATCAAAATATGCGGTATATTCTGATGGCATCATAAACATACGTCTCATCCATCTTGTTCTGAAATTTGCATGATTATCTGCGTTAGTTGATTTATAGTCATTTCGTTCTGATATAGACTAAAAATCAGAAATCCAATTAACTGTATTTTTTACATTTGAATTCTATTTACTATCAGTCTAATTAGGATCCAATGAATCAATCTTTTTCATTAAACCATTAGAATAAAATGTTTTTACATTTTTTACAGAAATTGTTATTTTTGTTTCTGCATCCTTATGTTCATCATATGCAGTTGCATATTCATTATCCCAAATTGATTCAATATCAATTTCACATGGACCACATTCTAATGCATATATAGGAAAATCATTTTGTTCTATACTATATACTGCAGTTTTATTTCCTGTTGATTTATCCAATTTATAACCAGTCTATAAAATACGTCTGTCAAATACATAAATAATCATTTTGAAATATCTATATATATCAGGTAATATCCATCTCTACCAAACATCATCATATGCGGCTTTTCTATACATTTCCAATAATGTACGAATTTTCAAATCAATTCCTTCATAGCATTCTAATGTAATCTTTGCATCCTTAAGTCGCACACCTTTTCCTGGTTCAAATGATGTCAGTTTTTCTAATCCAGTAATTTTTTTGAACAGATATGGCATACTTCTCTATATTTCATAAAGTCCTTGAACAAATGTTTTAATATAAGATGCACGTGCATCTTCATTTCTGTTCATCAGATAGTTATATGTATTGTAATGTTCCTAATTACTCCAATTTTCTGTATTAACGAATTCTAAAAAATTTAAATCAAGTAAACCCATTGGAAATTGATCATAATCTTCATAATATATGTTATTATAAAGACTTGTTTTCTATTGGTTCTTTATTGTTTCTGTATCAAGAACTGAACATCCCCAATCACCAAATTCAACTTTAAACATAAGTCGAGTAGGATCTTCAAAACCTGATCTGAATACTTCAGAAGACATATCAGCACCATATTCATTTCCCATATGAAATCGTTCCATGATTTCATTCTATTCCATAAATCGTCCAGATGATAAAATCCACGATTCACTGTCAGTTACTTTCTACTCTAATTCATTTGTTTTAGTATCTCCAGTAAGTAATGAATTAAATCCTTTTAAAAAATTATATGCTGAATTTGTCTTTTTATTTATACTTTTTAATGTACTAAAAATACTCATAATTTAATTAATCATTTTATTTTACTGGTGTAATGAATGGTGTTTTATTAGGATTATTTGGACTATCAACCAATATTAACTTACTTTCATTTCGTGTTACTGGTGAATACATATCTAATTTATAATTATCTCCTATTTCATATTCATTTTCATATAATCGTATATTACACATCTATATATTACATCCCATATCTTCAATACTAAATTCATGTACAGAAAAATCAGATATATTCCAAGCAATAGTTGTATCTATTTTAACAACATCTCCTATTACACGATCACCTACTTCCTTTGGCGTACTTATTAATATTCTAGTATTCTCAGGTGATATATCTAACATAATATAAGACCATATATCAAATTCAAAATTAATAGGTATATGTTTAGATTTATTACCAACCTATATCTATAATTCATTCTATCTTATAAGAACGTCAAATGTTATTTTACTATTTTCATCATAACCTCTGATTAATTTATAAATATTAGTTTTATAAATTTTCAAGAATTGTGAATTTTCATACCATTTTGTTAATTTCTTATTTGCTTTTGCCATATCAGAATTTTTAATAGCAATACCCCATGATTCAACACATTCATCAAGTTCAACAACAACTGCATTAACTTTTATTAATGTTCCTCTTGTTATTGTTACATTATCACCTAATTCCAATTTTATTGAAGTAGAAACTCTAAAATACCAATTATCAGAATCTTTAGAATAATATACCAATTTTATTACTTTACTATCATGAATATAACTATTGAGAAAACACCAACATGAATATATAAGATGATTTCTTGAAGATGATATTTCATATAATAATTCATCATTATATGTAATATTTTTTGATGCTATAGAAAAATCATAATATGCATTTGATATAAGATTCCCATTTGAACCAAATATCTGATTTGATACTATAGAATCTATATCATAATCTTTCTGAGGATCTACATAAGTTGTATTATTATATGATGTTTCTACTGGTGCATCTACATCTGCTACTTCTTCTGATATAACATCTCCAAATAACTCTTCCTGTGATGTTGTAAGTTCTTCTACAGAATCTCTAAATTCCTATGTTTCTTTTCTAGATGCAGTTGGACTATATTTTGACAAAATAACTTTATAATATGTAGGTAATGCTGCTATTGTATAAATTAATTCAGAAGACTATACTTCAAATAATTTATGATAAATCTATACATATACAATATCACCTTTCTATGGCATAGTATTATTTCCAAACATATTTTGCCATTCCTATATAGTTATATTAATTTCAAGGGGCTAAACATAATTAAGACCATATAAATCAATAGTATATTCACCTGGATTATACTCAGGATTTGAAACAATAACTTTAACAATTTTAGGACATTCTAGACCTACCTATGTTAATGTATATTCCTATAAAACAACATCTTCAGAATTGATGACAGGTGTTGCACGTGCCCATAAACAGTCAGTTCCAACAGTCTCTGTCGCAGACTGTTGGATTTCTTTTACTGTTTCATACGCGGATTTTATAATTTCATTAATATCAATTCCTAAACCTGCCATAATTAATTATTTAATGTTTCATTTATTTTTTGTTCCATTGAAGATAATTCATTACATAATTCTTTAATATTATGTATACGTATCTTTATTTGATTACTATCTTCCTGACATCTTTTTAATTTCTATTCTTTCGCCCATGTTGACATATATGCGTCTTCCTTATTATTCGCATATGTATCTTTAAATGATGATATGGCAATCTATATATTACCATATTGTTGTAACATATTATTTAACAATTTACTATATACTCCATATAACATCATAAGCGATTTAAATTTTATAACATCATTTCTGTATATATTTTTAATTTCATTACATAATACTTTACCTGTTTGTGTAAATGCCTATAACTATGGTAATATTTCCTTTAATTCTTTATTAAAATTAGAAATGCCTATTTTTGATCTATTCTATGCAATTAATTTTTTATATCTCAAAATATTAGCTCTTGCTATTTTATTGCAATAATCATCTGTTCCATATAATTTCTCATAATCATATGATTCTAATTTTCTACCAAACGCAAAGAATTCTGATGATTTTCCTCCAGCATATGGATGATATTTCCCTAAAATATCTTTAGTCCATTTATATATCTTTCGTTGCTGTTCTTCAAAATCTAATTTTCTCTGACGTGTTTTTTCTGTATCCAATTTAAACTCATTGTATCCTTTTAAATTAGAATCATCCATTTTTCGTTTGCCATTATCTTTAGTAGATATAACATTTCCATCATAATCTTTATGTCCACTTTCTGGTATATAAACAATGAAATAATCATCATTTGAATTTCCCCATCCAGTAAACTTATTTAACTTACTTGATTTTGAATATGGATTCGCACCGACTTTCTATAATTTCTTTTTAAAATCTCCATATGCATTTATATATTTCGACAAATCTAAAAAATTCTTCACAAAACCTATTCCACATAATTCTCGTTTATCACCACCACGAGATAAACGAGCAACAGTAGGATATGTTAATACAGTTCCGTCTTTTAATGTCTATGTTAAATTATTAACAATAAGATTATCTTTCTTACATGCATCTTCAATAATTTCCGGTGTTAATTTATGTGTTTGAAAACTTTGCCACACACGTCCATCTTCAAATGTTATATTTTCATTATCTATAGCAAATAATACCATTCTACCATATACAGAAACAACAAGAATTTTACCTTCAGAATTAAACCAAAATATGGCATATTCATTAATGTATTGTTTTAGATCCTTATTTTTCTTTAAATCTGATACGGTATACTTTTTAAAGTTTTCATCTGTTAAATTAAATAAATCCAATTTCTGCATAGGAAAAGTTCCATCAGCATTACTTAATATTACAGAAGATAATACCTAAGGATCTGGTTTAATAAACAATTTTGATGTATAATCTTTATATAATTCTAATGTTTGCATATATTTGCTATGTAATGCTTTCTTCTATTCGTCTGTTTTTATAGATTCATGCTAATAACTATATGAATCATATGCTTCTGTTGAATATGAAGGAAATGTATTATAAATAATATCATTTAATATTTCAAATTGATCTAATGCTTTTTTATACATTGTACCAGGATATGGTTGTTTATAATATGTAAACATCTTTCCTTTATCATTAAGAATATCATGAATAACCGTGTCTGACTATAAGCGTTCAGTCAAATATTTTTCGGTAATATATTTTTTTAAACTAAATTGCATAATGATAGATTTATTCTATTTTTATTATTTATTTGATAATATAGTATATGTTGAAATAAATAATAAAACCAATATTTTATTATTTACAAAATGGCACTTAATATTAATAGTATAGGAGAACAATTCAAAAACGGTTTTATAGATAATTTTAATAAAGATATATCAAATGAGGATTTAGATAGAGTTATTTCACAAATGACAACATTGGTTAATTCATCTATGTACTCATAGAAAAACAGTCCATTATATGGTACATTTAAAGCTGCAATAGATTCATCTAAATCATTAGATAGTTTTGAACCTGGTGGCTCAATAAATGATGAAATAACTGAATATCGTGCATGGGATCCAAGACTTGCACGTGTTGATGGTTTTGTATCTCGTAGTTCAACAAGTGATGATCATCCTACTGTTGTACCATTCGCTTCTGAAACAGCAGCAGGCGCATTTTATGATTTAGTATTTACTGTAGAAAAAGCGGTAGGTGATAAAATAACAGGATCTACAACACATAAAGAAAAATCAAAAAATACAGATAATAATGGACAACAACAAACTGCATCATCAGAAAAATATTATACTGTAACAAAAGATGGAGAAACAATACCAGATGTTAAGTTATCAACTAAAAACTTTTATATATCTAATAGTTCTAATGGACAGAAACTAAGAGATACTATATTAAATGATGGTAATTCATATGGTGTTGCTTCCATTGTTAACCCATATACATTAACTAAATTGTGTGGTGGACTTGTAAAAACAAAATCAAATAATACAGAAAAAAACAGTGATGACATATAGGTAGAAAACCATATGTATGATATACGAAATTCACGTAGATTTTATGGTGATATAATGGAAAATGGTGGAGATGTTTTAACTGTATCAAATCCTACAACTACTAATATTATTACATGGAGTAATAAAGATAAATGGGGAAGAACACCTTATTATTTTTAGGATTTTGTATTTTGTAAATATTGGAATGTTATACCTAATAACAGGTTAATTACATTAAGAAAGTATCATGCTCCAGTATATGATAATCTTCAATTTTCTAATATGTTTGATGGTAAATCTGCAATGCCATTTGCACCTATTGCTACTGTTATAACTTATTTTGGTGATGATACTGGTAATACGTTATCATCTTTATTTGGATTTACTGCAGGTACTAAATGGAAAGAAATACCATCTGATGTACATGATGTACAAGGTGAAAGCGGTTCAGATCCTCATGCGCTTATTGATGAAATGTTTACTGGCGGTGGCGGATTTCCTACAGGTGAATCAAATGTTATGAAAAATATTATTGGTGGTACTAATTTATTAACAGGAAAAATGTTTTCATTAGGTAAATTTGTTGGATTATTAAGTCCAGGTGGTTATAATATGGGTAAGGATCAGAAAACTTTTGATATATTAACAAAAGCAAATGTAGATCCATCTGAAGAACTTTATAGTAACAAAATAAAAGGACCTGTTAATAGAATTAATACAACAAAAGCAAGAGATGCAGGAATTACCTTTGATTAGAAATTCAGTTTAACATGTCAATATATAGCAAGACCTATCGGTGGTGTTAATACAAAAGCAGCAATGCTTGATATTTTATCAAACTGTATGGAAATGGCATCAGCTGATGCTGTATTCTGGGGTGGTGGATATAGGTTTAATATACATCCACAAATGTATCCATTTAAAAATACAGCATTTAAAAATAGAATTATGGATGATTTATATGCAGGTAGAATATTCGGCAAAGATGGTGCATTATCTCATACGGTTGAAGGTATAAAGAGTTTTGGAACAGATTCAACAGGTTCATTTTCATGGAGTGAAATTGGTAAACATTTAAGTGAATATCTTGGTGAAACATTGGGTGCATTAGGTGAAATGTTTAACACATTACAAAACATGGTATTCGGTACAAATGGTAGTTCTATTGGTGATTGGTTAAAAGGAAAAGGTAATGATGTTGGTGATGGTGAGTCTGGAGATAAAGGTGCAAAAAAATTAAATTCACTTGGTTAGAATCTTAATATGATGTGGAGATCTAAAGTTATACAAGCATCTACAATGCCATCTATACATGGTATGCGTGCATTATTAACTGGTGAACCTGTTGGTAACTGGCATTTAACAGTTGGAAACCCTTTAAATCCTATTATGGTAATAGGTAATCTTATATGTACTGATATGAAAGTTGAAGTAGGAGAAGAATTAGGACCAGATGATTTTCCAACAGAATTAAAAGTAGTTTATACATTAGAGCATGGCATGCCTCGTGATAAATCTGGAATTCAATCTATGTTTAATAGAGGTAGCGGACGTATATATCAGTTACCAGACTGGATAAGAGCATCATCTGATTATGAGTCAAAAGTTGATAATTTTACTGGAGGAAGTAATTTTTATCAGCCAAAATATATGAATGCATCAAAAATGATGGCAATAGGTGGTGCTCATGGTTATTAGACATATAAAATAGATAAAGGGAAAAATCCTGCAATGAATGAACATACATCTAATACAGTAATAGCAAAGTTTACGCCACCTGATGTGGATGCAGCGATTAGCAATATTGTTGATAAATCATCTTCATTTTTTGGTTCTAATAATTCATCAAGAGCATGGATTAGAGGTACAGCAGCAACTAGAAAACTTATGAATTAATTAAAATGTTTACTTATACAATAGATAAAAAACCGACAATTACAGATTCAAAAGGAAATACAATAGTTAATTTTATTACACCATTATTTACTAAAAATTCAACTGGTGTTAAAGACTATTAGTTAATGCGAATAAATGCAGATAAGTATTAGATGAGACCTGATCTTATATCAATGGCAATGTATGGTGATATTGATGAGGCTGAATATATTTTAAAGTTTTCAGGTATTTCAAATCCATTTTCATTAGATAAAGATGATGTATTAAAAATACCGAATGATTAGGAAGTATATGGTATGATGGAAGTTAATACACCAAGTGATGATAATGAAGATGCAATTGATAATGAAGCAGAAATCAGACATAGTTTTAAATATTATGATCCTACATTAAACCCTTATAATAAAGATGGATAGTCTTATAGAGATCTTGAAAATAAGAAAATACCTTCAGGTATTATAGATAAAGGTAAGATTGTTAATAAAACAGGTAATATAATGGTTCCATATATTTCAGAAGATGGAAGAACTGCTGTTACTATCAGAAATGGTAAAGTATATTTTGGAGAAGATAGCGGTTTAAATATTGCATCATCTGAAAAAATATCATAGGTTGCAAATATTACATCAACTATATAGAATGCTATAAATAATACAATGACAAAATTATCAGATTCGAATTGTTTATATAATGGTTCGAACTTAGCAGATTTTGTGAGAACAAATTTTAATAATAACTGATTGAAATATGAATACAAAATATCCTATAAATGGTAGAGTTACCACATTAAATGACATAGTACATGAATATGGTGCTTCTTCCTCATGGCCTAAAAATACTGTTTATCCATTTTACGATACATCAAAAATTGTATCTTAGCCTTTTTAGAATTTAGTATTTAAAGATGCTTTAGATACAAATAATAAATTCATTGGTGAAAGACCATATGAAATTGTTTATTTTGATAATGTATATTCAACTACAGAAAGAGATACTACTGGTAAACATATGAAAATTATACAGAAAAGTGATTCTTCTGTATTTACAGATAATTATCCAGGTGGAATATCTGGTCATGAATATATAAAAGCAGGAGATGTTGCAAATCCAAGAAATATAACAAGTGGTAAGTATGGATTTAAATTTATAGTAGCAAGTTAGAATGATAAAAAACAATATTATTATAATTATAGAACATCAACAGGAGAAGCTACTGTTATGTATGCATTAAGAAATATAATTAAACTATTAAGGGAATATAATAGTTAGAATTTATTAACATAGATTCAAAAGTTATTTATTCCTGTAAAAAATGAAAAAGGTGATACAACATATCCAGAAATTGATAACATTATAGATAAAAAAAATAATAATGAGTTAAAGGCTGACGCATATAAGTATTTAGGAGATTTTATATGGACATATAAAAATATACGAATTGAAAATTATACAAGAACAGAATAGTCTATTTTAAATATTGCAAAACATAAAGGATATTTAACGTTACAGAATAATGTTCTTAGTAGTATTGAAGACTTATTAACAGATTTGATAGGAAATAATATAGATAATAATTATTCATATAATCAAAAATCTTATTATAATCAACTTAAATATTATTTAAATATTTTTGCAAATTCGTAGAGATTTTTTGTAAGTTATGTTACTGGATTTAGATTTGGAAAGATTTCAAATAAATCATATTTACAGACTGAACCAGTATTAAGATGCGATTTAGGAACATTTTTATTATATAAAGAAATTGAGATTTTAGAATCAATACATGACTGGCGTACAGCTTTACCATAGAGTGCAATTTTACGTTCTACACCGTTTGATATTATATTAAAATATCAAGTGACATATGAAAATATAAGTCAAAAATCAACACCTATAACAACAACTATATCATTTACATGGAATGATATTATTAATAATTCAAAGAATAATAGTGAAAAAATATGGTTTACTTTAAGAAATGCAGTATGTGAAGATAAGGATAAAGATGAGGATAAAGGAGGCTATAAAAACTATATAGATGATCCAAATAAATTTGGAAAATATACATATGACGACGGCAAAGGTTATTTCCTTAATATTAATGATATGTCATTAAAAAAATTAACTTGGCCATATAATGAATCATTAGAGTTAACAGATGAAACAGAATTTAAAAATATAATAAATAATCCTTTATATAATAAAAATCATATAAAAAATTATGCAAATACTGCAAATAAAGATACCTTTGATAAAAAAACTGACGACGAGATTAGAAAAACTATTTATGGGTAGTCAGCTCCATTTGGAACATTAAGAATTCATAATTTTTTAGATAATGATAATAAAAAATCAGGATACCATTGTGATGTTGATATACTTAGATGTAAAAATTTTTATATAATACAATAGAATTTAAAAGTTTCAAATATTGGTATTAATATTTATTATAGCATACCATATGATACTATAATACCAAATACTTATGTAAGATTAATATCTAAATCTTTTGAAGAAGTTGGAACATCAGATGATAATACAGCAATAAAAGATAGACCTGATGATATAATAGAGTATCAAGAAAAAGAGTTAAAAAAAGATATAGTATATTCTATTCCAAATAATAGTGATAATGAAGTATTTATAACTATATCTAGCACTACATCTAAAGTGAGATTATACGCATCTGGTGAAACAGAATCATTAAATTCAACATCGAAAGATTCATATATTAATAATTTAAATCTTGAATTGTATTATTTAGATTCAAGAGGAACATGGTAGCTTGCAGAAAAAGGTGTAGATTATATTATTAATGCATATACACGAACAAATACTTTACCATATTATTCATTTAAATTTACAAATCCTTTTAATACATATGTATTTTGGAAATTTAAATTTAATGATATAAAATAGTTTTTATATTTCAGATCAAATGATATTCAACAGAATGATAAACAACAATTATCAATATGGTCTTTACATGTATATGATGAAAATTCTGCAACTATAGAAAAAAAAGTTAAAGGTCAAAATAATATAGATATATCTTTATAGTATTTAATATATCATAAAAATACCAATAAAGACTCATATAAAAATGGCACAACATGTTTAAATTGTTTCACACACGCGTTTAGTGCTACATTACATACAATATAGAATACGAATGTATATGTAAATAAGAATCAAAGTTTTCATATAGAACCAATATCATTTAAGACTTCGGATACATATCAATATCAAGAATTTAATATAACAAAACATAATCCATTTAACGTTGCATATGAAACACCAACAACCGTAAATAATAAAAAAATATATAAATTTGTACAATGTAGTACATTATTTGGAAAAGATATAGAAAATCGTAGAGTTTCTATAGAACAAATACCTTCTGATACATAGTCTGAAATATATTTAGCACTTGAACCAATATATATAATAGAATTTGGAAAAATATAGTTCTCTACTGAAAATGATCCTGATGATAACAAGCCATTAGTAGATGATGATTGTAAGGATCGTTATGATAATAAACATATATCACTAAATAAATTTAAATATAAAATAAATTCTGGATCAAATATAACATCAATAGATCTACAAAATAATCCTATTATATCATTATATACTTCTGATATATTTATTGACTGCGATTTCTTAACAATAATCGATAAATCAATTGATGAAGAACTACAAGATATAACATCATCACATTTAATAAGTTATGATGTTGTAATATCAACGTATGATTTTACAGCAACTAATTATGTAGAAATAGAAAATGGAAGAATCTCTATTTCAAATGGTCTTACAAAATCACAAATTAATGAAAAATTTTATAAAATAAAATTTGAACCAAATAAACAATATCTTGCAGATATTATATTTACAAAATATAGAAAACGTACGAGTGAAATAGCTTGTACATTCTCATGTATAGATTCTCGATTTGATGGTTATATAACATTATTAATTATAGATTTACCACCTGGTTATAACGGAGAATTATCTAAAATTAAGACTCCACCATATTATAGTACGTCTGGAAGTACACGTCCTATAAGTTTACCTATTGGATGTACTGTTGAACTTATACATAATTTTAAGGTGTTATTAGATGCAAATGGAGATAAAATAAAATGGAATGGATGGTCTTATAGTTATATAGATAAGATAGATACTGGAAACAATATAAAGATTAAAATAGGAGATACATCAAATATATCAATTACTGCAAATTTATATGCAGATCCTTCAATTACTGTAAACTCACCGTCTGCACCATCAACTCCAGATACATCTAACAATAATCCTTAAAAAATAAAAAATCCAAACAATACCGAATTGTTTGGATTTTTATTTTATAAAATAATTTATAAAGTTAACAGTGGGAATATTCATTTTATTAAAAACATTTTACTCAAGACCTAACTTAATACGGTTAGAAATAAGGTTCCATACTGTATTTGTAATAAAGTTTTCCTTAAGTTTCTTACCAACAGCAGGTTCAATATCTGATTTAAATGTTTCTACTACATATTTACCATTTCCAGAACGATATGCTTCTGTAATAGCAACAAGATTTTTCTTAGTCTGTTTCTCAATATAAAGACGAATATCATCCTTAGTTGAATTCGCACTAAGAGTAATCATATTTTCATTTAAGAGTTTAATGCCTGCTTTATTGATTCCTGTTTTAGGTGACCAGTATTCAAATACTTTCTTGGCCATTTCTTTTTTCTGATCAGCAGGAAGATCTGACATATTTCCAGTAATCATATATGTCTCTTTAAGTACGTTAATAACGGCTACTTTCTGAGATTCATATAATTTCTCACGAGCCTCAAGTACCTATTTTTTACTATTATTATATACTGTACTAAAACTTTTCATTTGCTTGAATTTAAATGTTTTTATTTATTATTTTATTTATCTATGTTTTTATAAAAAATTATTTTCTGATATTCAAAACGAGCTTTGTATTTTTCGGTATTCGATTTAAAGCCCTTATTATTATTTTATTATTATCTCCATCCCACATATAATCACAATTAGGATCAGGATTTGATTTGCTTATAACATCATAATATTGACAATAACCGAATGGAATAACATATTTCTCATTAGGAATAACTTCAAATACTATATCTCTCATATCTTTAGTATAAAGAGATAATTTATCTATAGATTTTGTAGGACATATTTCTATAATATCTCCTGGATAAAACTATGAGTTAGAATAAACTGATTTACCGTCAGAACAAATTTTACATTGATTTAAATTTGTCGGTATCATTGTTACTTTCTTTATGTTAGCTTTATCACGTGGTTCCTAACCATAAAATAATCCATACCATGATTTCTCATTTACAGATTTAAACTTTTTATTTGTTCTTTGTTTCATAATTAAATATATTTTATATATTATTTATTAATGTATTTTAAAAATTAATTACGTTCTACAGCTTGTACTGCATTACTAGCTTTTTCTATTTCTGCTGGCATTCCTAAATTATTTTCAGACGGTTTATCATTACCTTTAGTTTCATCTTTATCGTTCTATATTTCTTCTTTATTATTTTTATATAATGAATCAGCTAAATCTTTTAATGACGCTTTTGTACCCATTTCCTGTTCTATATATTTCTTCGCTTTATCAATTAAATTTTCTGTATTATTCTATTCATCTTCAAATAAGTATACATCATTATTTCTAAAATATAAAACCGATTCTATTTTTATTTTGCTTATAAAATACATTAAACTATAAAACATTGATAAACCATCATAAGGTTTATCATTTGAAATATAATCTAATATAGTTTTATATATACCAACTATATTTAACGAACCATCTATTACTTTAAACTATTTAAAAAATGATAAAATTTCTTTATTATCATTACTTAATAACAATTTAAATGATTTAAAGAAACTATTATCTTTATTAATTATTTGAATTTTTAAACTATTTAATTTTATATTGAATAGATCTTGTAATTCATTAATAATATGTTCACCTATACTTAGATTATCTTTCTCTCCATTTGTTGTCTCATGGCCATCTAACTCTTTTATATTTGTATAAAATAATTTAAATATTTCTTTACATAATATAGGTTTTGTCTACAATTTATTTGTTTTTTCATCTTTACCTATAACAACAGTTACTTTTGATGTATTTAATGTTTCCTTAATTTCATTTATACTATCTTCTAAATTTTCAGATTTTTCATTTAATGATAATAACGTATCCGATAATAATGTATTCCATTTTGTAAACTATTCATTAGTTATTACATCTAAATTCTATATATTTTCTAAGAATTTACTTACTGTTAATTTATTGGTTTTAAATACATCTTTATCTACATCAATCTGTTTTTTAAGGAATACATCTTTAATACCTTCTTTTATATCTATATTTGAAATATTCTATTTGAAATAATCTATATATTCTTGTTCATCATCTTTTTTTAATAATTCTAATAATGTTGAATATATATCTTTATAACGCTATGTATTTATATTATCCTATACATCTTTATTACCTAATGTATTATATATATTAATTGGAACTTCAAACTATGAAAATTTATCATCAATTAATTTATTATAATATGAACTAAAATTATTAGAAAAAATAAATTGTAATATACTTATTAACGTTTTTTGAGAAATCATATTATTAAATGTATCAATAAACTATTTCATTTCATCATCAGTTATTGGTTCAATATTATATAATTTATCTTTATCAATTTCTGTAGTTTCATTCTATATAATATATTTTATTATAGTTTTATATGATATATTTGAAATATCATTTTGACTTAACTATATATTATTTTTAAATATATCATTTTCTATAATTTGTGAAATTTTTTCATTTATTAAATTATTTGGTTCTAAGTAAATATTTAATGGCGTTATTCCACATTTTCTTAAAAACTAATTTAATTTAATTGCCTTATTTTTTATATCTGCATTTGTATTGTTATCATCGTTTAATTCATTTATAATATTACTAAATTCATTGAATAAATCAGTTGATAACATATTATGATATACTACATTATATATTATATTATCTATTTGCTATAACATTACTTATATTCATTTAATTTTGATTATTTTTTGAGTTATTCAATATATTTAATAACTACGCATATGTATATAATGTTTCTTGCTCTTCTTGCTGTTTCTTTAATTCATCTGAAGATTCTTTTGTAATAGGATATTTATCAGTATATAGTTTTATAAGGTAGAATATCTGTTTATAATAAAGCATTACAGCTAACAAATTTGGATATTGAACTGTCAAAAATTCCTATATAGACTTATACATACAACTATTACCATTATCACCTGTAATTGAACGTATACGTGATTCTATTCTATCATCTAAATCATCTGCATATCGTGCCCATATATTTTGAAGACTTGCAGCACGAACAGGATGTTTAGATAAAGCTGCTTTAAACTTATCACCTAATGTTGAAGATGCAGACTATGATGTTCTGCATATTAATCCTATTTTTTCAGTAATTTCTTTATCTGCTGCTTCTTTTAATTTTTTCATTCGTTCACGAGCATTTTTAATTATATACCATTCTTCTGGATTACCATAACTTGTAATAATTCCCGTAATTTCTCTTGTTAAATTGTCTTTAACAAACTTATATGTTTGCTCATTTCCGTCTTCTAACTATTTAATAATTTCATCACTATTTTTAATTTGTTCATTTTCAAATAGAGAATTATATGCATAACTATACTTATCATTATAAGTAAATACTGATACAGATTCATCCTTTAAGTTTAAAGAATATGCTACTTTCTGTAACTCGTCATATTTACTATATGGTGTATATTTTGCAATTATAAGATCTAAATCTTTGTTACGTGAATCTGTATCTTGTATTTTAGAAGTTACACGGTCTTTAAATTCTTTTAATTTTTTCTTATCTGTTATACCTAATTTCTATATAAACTTATCAGATGATGTCCATGATAGAATTTTGCTTGATCTTCTTGCAGTTTCACTAAATTCTCGCCAACCATTTAAATCCTTTTGATATTCATTATCCATAATTTGTTTTAATACTGCATCTTCTTTCTTCATATACTTATCCATATTACCTTCGGATGCATTATTCATATCAGATACTTTCTATGCGAAATTACTCATCTCTTTAGTACCGTTATTACCACAAATTGATTTCATTAATGTTGTTACAATAGATATACTACTACGTACATAATTATCAATTGCATCTATTAAATTACCATTAAATGCAGATGCTTCATTTTCTACACGTTTCTTTGTTTCCTAATCTAATTCACTTCCTAATACAGAAGTAGGATCTAAATCACCTGTTAATGGTCCACTTAATGAAACTCCTTTTGTTTTATCTAAACCTTCTTCATTTTCAACTTCAAATAATGATAATACTCTATTTAAAGATAGCATATATGATTCATTTTTTAATGTTTCATATTTTACAATATCATCTAATTTCACATGTTCTTTATTAAAATATTTAAGTCCTATATCAGAAGCTTTATCCTATATAATTTCCTTTGTAGGTTTCATGAATAATGAACCATTTGGATTTTCATTTGCTTTTGTAGGATAATCAATATTAGACATTAACATTGCATAATTTGTTGGTAATGATGGTAACATTAATAATGACTTATTAAAACGTTTTTCATTTACCTTAATTGGTAATAGTTTTTTTGTACCTTCATTTATATAAGCATCTTCTCCTTCTGTAGAAACACCATTTACAATATCAAAAAATTGACCTAAACCTGAATCATCTGACGGTTCATCACCTGATGTTATACTATTAAAATTAGTTAATGAAGGTGATAAAAAACCTAATCTGTGAATACATTGTGTATACAAACATGCCATATTTCTTTCTGCAGTTTCCTAAATAGTTCTAAAACATGCTTTATTGTAATCACCTGTATTTTGTTTATTCTTTCTACCAGGTAATAAAAATGAATACCAAGGGCGCTTTTTGTTTACACCTGAATCTGTTAACTCTACAAGCTTATTCATATATTGCTTAAGTTTCATCATCGCTAATCTATCTTTTCCTTTCATAAACAACCATGCAATAATACCTAATAAACCTGTTAACAAACCTGCACTTAATTTCAAAATCCAAGAACAATCCATCCACCAATCAGCAGTATGACCTTCTGCTTCATTTAATGTATGAAGATCTGGATCATTCATAATATATTCAAAAATATTCTTTTTGATATTATTATATTCATCTAAGCCAACTTCGGCAATAAGTTCCTTATCAAATAATTCATCAAACTATGATTCGAATAACATCTCATCCATCATTTGTTTTATTTGACGTTTCTCTTCTTCACTATATTCATTAGAAAGTTTTATATCATGAATATCTTCATATGTTATTTCATCATCAGAATTATCAATAACATCCTCAGATTCTTTAAGATTAAACGGCATTGTACCATAATATGCATCGCAGTTACTGCATACATATACGGGTTCTCCTTGTATTTTCAAAACAACTTTACCTCCGCATTTTGGACATATATTTGGAACAATATTACCTTCATCATTATATATACGTTTCTTTTTCTTAGATTCTTGAAGTTGTTTCATTTCAGGACATAAACCAGAATGTTCATATTCATATATTTTTCTATCTTCAGGACTAAGTAGACTTAAACGCTCTTTAGATAATTTTCTTGGAAATTTCATTTAATTAAAAACTTTGTTTTCATATTTATTATTGAAAATAAAATATAGTGTTTTAACAATATAAATAATAAAAAATCATATTTATGAATTATATTAATTTTAATGAATACTTAAACAAATATTTAAAATTTAAACAATTACATGAGCATGAAAAGTTAAATCCTACAAATTTTATATATAAGCGCTGTAAATTAAATGAATCATTACTATTAAATAAAACACCATTATAGAAGAATTTCATTAATTTATATGAAACATATATACAAACGCATATAGATATAAATTCTTATTATAATTTATATGATAAGTATATTGACTCAATCAATGAAGGATTAATATATACGTATCCTAATGATATATTCATTAAATCATTTATTAAAGAAACTGATGTTTCTGATATGTTTTATCAGTTTATTATTAATAATACAAATACAAAAATTATACAAATAATTTTGTATCTTGATGAATATGATTTATTTTATAATAAGATAAAATAGTATATCTATAAATGCGGATATTTTATATCAATATGTTAGAAAGATATAGAAAGTAATTAGGTATCATTATAGGTAGAACCAAAATATATTGTAGAAATAACATCCAAAGATGATAAATTTGATTAGATATATGATGATAATAATGATAATGTAAAAAATAAATGCAATGGTATCTTATACCATATAACATTAGCATCTAAATATAATAAAATATTAAATACTGGTTTAATACCAAAATCAGGAAATAAACGTTCTAATCATCCAGAAAGAATTTATTTATTTCCAAAAAATAAATTAAAAATTTTAAATAAGTCTATATTTGAAATTTATGCAAAACGGTTATATTATAAAGTAGGAACCACAGAATATATAGATTCAGTAAAACCTTATATTTTTGATAATAAATTAGAAATTGCTGTATTAAAAATTGATTTATATAAATATCCTCAATTAAAATATAGATTTTTTGAAGATCCAAATTGGTCTGATGCCGTATTTACTTATGAACCTGTACACCCTATATGTGTAGATTTATATGATACATTTTATATATAAAACATTTTTAATCTTTTTGTATATAATTATATAATATATAACTATATTTTTATGAATGCAAAACCAATTATTAAATGGGTAGGTGGAAAAACCCAATTATTAAATACAATAAATGATAATCTTCCACAAAACATATCACATTTTAACACATATATGGAACCATTCATTGGTGGTGCTGCAGTATTATTTTATATTGTTCCAAAATTACCTAATATAAAAAATGTGTTTATAAATGACTTAAATTATAAATTGACAAATTTATATACAGTTGTAAAAAATAAACATTTGAAATTAATTAATCAATTAAAAACAATACAGGAAGAATATAGAAAATCTGAAGATCCGAAAATATTTTATTATAATACACGTGATTCATTCAATATATATGATATGAATATGGAACCAGATGCAGATGTATTACATGCAGCTGAATTTATATTCTTAAATAAGACATGTTTTAACGGATTATACAGGGAGAATTCGAAAGGTGAATTTAATGTACCATGGAATAAGAATGTAAATGTTTGTATATGTGATGAAGAAAATATTAAAGCAGTACATAATTTTTTCATTAAATACAATGTTCAAATATCTACTGGTACATATAATGAGTTCTTCAACGGTAAAGGGATGTATATGAAAAATGCATTTGTTTATATGGATCCGCCTTATAGACCTATTACTAAATCAGCTGCATTTACGTCATATACAAAATCAGGTTTTAATGATAATAATCAAAAAGAATTAAAAATTTGGGTTGATATTTTAAATAGTAGTAATGCTTATTGCATGTTAAGTAATTCAGATCCAAAAAATTATGATGTAAATGATACGTTTTTTGATGACTTATATTCAGATTATAACATAATTAGAGTAAATGCTAAAAGATCTATCAATTCAAAAGGAAATGGACGTGGTAATATAACAGAAATATTGGTAAAGAATTATTAATAAAATAAATACTTAAACATATATCTGATATATGAAATTTATACATAATCTGACTGAATAGAATAATATATTGTCATATAATGAAATATTAAATACAATTAATAACATTAATGAAGAATATCATGAAGTAACAAATTTTGATAATATGATAAAAGATGTTGCTAAACAAATATATTATTCTAATTATACTGATTTTTATACAGGTTGGAATTGGTTTATTAAAGAACAAACATGTTTAAAAGTTAATACTGAATATAAATCAGATAATACAGTTTATAAAGATAATATAGGATGTCCTATATATATTAAATTTGATGATTTAGAAAATAATACATATTTTGCTGTATAGATGAGAGATAATACGTATAACATACCAATATATGTTAACAAACATTATAACTTATCTATATAGCAATATGCATATAAATTAAAACATGAAATTACACATATACGTACAATGTATTCGAAAATAGATTCAAATCCTTTAGATTCATTAAAGAATAGATCATCAAGTATTGAATTGGATAATATAAGATTAATAAATAATAAACAATTTCCATTTATATATAATATTTGTTATTTATTATCGCCAACTGAATAGCAAGCACGTATAAATGAATATATATTTTTTATAAAAGATTATTTAAAAGAAAATGATATAGATAATGTAAACAGTCATAAATTAATAAATGAATTAATTGAAAAAGGATATGAACATACATTATTAAAAGATTTCTTTGATATATATGAAAAATTAGAATTTATGGTAAATGCTTAGGTTTATATATAGGTAATATCATTAGGATATGTGTTATAGAAATATAATTTATTTAAATCTAATATAAAAGATGCAGATTTACTGAGATTAGAATCTGATAGAACAGGAATGATATATAAGTATATTAAATCAGATGAAGATAATTCATATAAAATATTAGAGTTTTTAAAATAGAATTTATCTGATTACTATACAAAATTAAAAAACGTAACATACAAAACATTAAAAGAAAATAACATAATTTAATTATATATGAAGACTAATTTAAATGGTGGTTGTTTATTGCCAAATGAAGAGATTATTGTAAAGGATGGACTTGTATTGATGTCTGAAATTAAAGTAGGTGATAAAGTTTTATCACATGATGGTGATTACCATGAAGTAGAGCATGTATGGAATTTTGAGAAACCTACATACTATGTATCACTTTCAAACGGTGATCATATAGAATGTTCAAATACACATAGATTCTTGGTAAATAAGAATAAGATTGAGAAGGAATCATCATGGAAAACTGCAGAAGAACTTCATGATGGAGATGAAATCTTTACAATGAGTACAATTAATATGGACATTAATGAGAAAATTAAGTTTAATAAAATAAAGATTGCCCGTATATTTAAATCAGGAATTAACAATCCAGTGATTGACATTACTGTTAAAGATACGCATACATATATTTCTGCTAATGGTATTGTTAATCATAATTCAGGAACTAATTTCTGATAATGAATTATAACAATGAATTATAAAGAAACATATTTAAAACCAGAAATTGCATTCTTACTGAAAAAGCATAACTATAATATCTATAAAACTAGATATATGGTAAACAGAGACGGAACATTAGTTGAATCTACTAATGAATTATAGAAACATTATAATCATTTAGAATTAGCTTATAATCCTAATGCAGAAGAAGTAATCGATTATTTCAAAAAACAATCAATTTATATTAACATTAATAAAATAGATGATAACAAATGGGAATGGATTATTTCATTTGGTAAGAAATCTGTATATTCTGGTGAAACTGCAAACGGAAATATCGGGCATAATCTTCCAGAATCACGTCAATTTTTTAACAATGAAAAAGACGCATATTATGATGCAGTTATAGAACTTATTGTTTTAATTTAATGTATAAGAGGATATGGATTTAATTCTATATTCTCTTTTTTCTTTCAAATAAAATATGTATCTTTGTATAAAATATAACTTAATAATTATAAGAGAATGAATACAAAAACATATATGGCAATTAAAGATTGTCTTAGAATAATTATTCAAGGATCTGAATTTGAAAATAATTTATTTGCTGTTGGTGGATGTTGTAGAGATGAAATTTTAGGAAATAATATAAAAGATTTAGACCTTGTTGTTTCATTGGAAAACGGCGGTATTAAATTTGCAGAATGGTTGGAAAAGAATCATTATACAAAAGGAACTGTTGTGACATATCCTCGATATGGAACTGCTATGTTCAGACTAAAGGATTTTCCTAATGAAGAACTTGAAGTTGTACAAACAAGAACTGAAATTTATACATCAGATTCAAGAAAACCAGATACAACATTCGGTTCACTTAAGCAAGATTGCATGCGTAGAGACCTTACAATCAATGCAATTTATTATGATATTTCAAACAGTAAATTTATTGATGTTACAAAGAGATCATTTGATGACATTAAAGATAAAATTATTGTAACACCATGTGAACCAGATCAGACATATATTGATGATCCTCTTCGCATTATGAGATGTGTAAGATTTGCATGTAAACTTGGTTGGAATATAGATAAAAATGTATTCAACAGTATGAAGAAAAATATAGATAGACTATCTATTATTTCAAAAGAAAGAATACAGGATGAACTTATGAAAATATTGAATACATCAAATTCAAAATTAGGTATTGATTATCTATTTGATATTGATGCAATGAAATTTATTTTCCCTTGTATAAATCATAATATTCCTGGACATTTTATTGATTTAGATAAGACATATAAACCTTATTTAAAATTAGCATTAATTAATATTAATAATTCTAATGTTAAAGAAGATTTAATTAATCTTAAATTTTCGACATATGAAATTAATATAATAATGAATTATATTAATGTATATCATGATATGTCGAAAATTAATAATCAATCATCAGACCGTGATATTAGACGAATGTTATATAAATGTAAAACATTAAATATATTCTTTGATGTATATAATATGATAGTAATATATGAATCAAATAATAATAAATTAAAATCAATTCATGAAGCTATCTCGAAAGGAATTAATTGTAATGATTTAATTAAGATGTTTGAATATAAATTACCGGTTAATGGTAATGATATTATAAATGTATTTAATATTAAACCTGGACCAAAAATTAAAGAATATCTTGATAAAAGTTTGGATATTGTCTTTGATAATCCTTATATAACAAAAGATGAAATTTTAAATAAGTTAAAAGAGATTAAAAATTAAAACAATTTATTGGTTAAACATTATAAACATTAATTAAAACAGTTATTAGATATGGATTTAAATATTACACAGAGAGAAGGAATTAAGAAGTGTCTCTATGAGAATTTAAAGAAAATGTATGATGCATTTATTTTGACTGATAGAGATAAGGTAGAAAGTGTATTTAATGAGTTTTTGAATAAATGTGAACGTTATATTTAATTTGATATGAATTATTTTACTCATACAGTAGATGATAATATTTGTAAGTGGTTACTTGACAATAAGTTTCCACTTATCAAATGTAATAGAAATGATTATAATGAATTATTATACTATACATTACCATATGATGATCCTGATTGGCAATATTGTGATGCTTATTATAAACCTACTTATTTTGATATAAAAGAATGGTTATATAAAGAACATAATATACTTATTAATTCGAATATTTATACTGATAGATTTTCTGTACAAATTAGATATAAATCAAAATCAGATAAGTATTTTGGAAACTGTTGGGAAATTGGTTATGGTTGTAAAACATTTGAAGATTGTTTAAAATCTGCAATTGAATATATTATTGAAAATAATATATTGAACGAAAAGAGTACAGAATAATTTAATTATGTTAATGGATGAAATATTTCTTTTTGTTCTTTAATATATTTTTTTGCTTCAGGTAGATTATCAAATAAAATATCATTTTCATCTGGTTGACAGTAAACCATATTTCCATCATCTTCGATAATATAGATAATACCGAATGTATCTTGCATTGATGTTGGTTCAATTGGTTTACTAAATATGATTTTTCTTATTTGATTATCTACAATTACATAGTAAATATTTGCATTTGCATCTATATTACTAGTCCATTTACCGATATAATTTATTTTATCATCATATGATGATAATTCATTATTCATGATATTATCACCGAAAAATGAAGCTAAGTAATTATTATTTGCATTTACTTTATCTATGTTATCTCTAATAAGTCCATCAGATGTTAAATTAATTTGAGATTTATTATCATCTGGATAAAAATATCCACCTATTATAATATCATCAAATTTATCATTATCTTCTTTTGGATTTAACAACATATCAGATAAGTTATTTAACTGTGGAATATATTTATGTAATAATTTATAGGTATATTTCATTTAATTTATTATATATAAACTTTAAAATATTTATTTATATGATTATAACATATACAGCATTTGATGGAAAGACATTTAATGATCAAAATGAATGTGAAGACTATGAAGATAAATTAAAACTTTTAGGACTTGCATATTCAGAATTCAGTAAATTTCTTGATAAAATTCCAGAAGATTATAATGATAATCTTTGGATATGTGAAGAAAAATTGGAAATTAATAATGCATGCGGACAAGAACTTCCTACAATTGGAAATACTATAAAGGTTTTAACAAAAGATGATTTAGCACATATTAGAGTAATTACATCTCTACTTGAAAAATTTAAATTATCAAATAATGAAAGCAAATAAAAATATTGTAGATAAACATAAAATTATTGATTTAATAAATGATTTTGTAACTAAATTAAGAAAAGATAATAATTTAAAGATAACATGGAAACACGAGACGAAATAAAAAAACGTATGAAAGAATCGTTAAAAGGATGTAAAATTATAGATAAACAAGAAACTCATAAAACTACAATACTTCCAGATCTTTCAGATCCTGCTGAATTTAAAAGATGGTTTAATATGGGTCCAAAAGAAGCAATGGTAAATCTACAGAAATATGTTGATTTAAACAAGAAAGATAATATTAACTTTGAAACAGAGTTTAACTATCTTTATACGAATGGTGGAATTTGCGGATGGAATAAAATACCATATAAAACATTTTACAATATTATATATGGTAAACAGCGTGTTGATTTTAATGGTAATTTAACAGGTAATTAAACATGAATGTAGAACGAGCATTATTAAAATTAAAATCTGAAATGGAAGTAGAATGCTTTTATAACACCAATGTTGAATATAAAGCAAAACCATGGTTAGAATTGGTGGAAGATACTATAGCATTTTTAGATGGTAAATAAAATTTATATAAAATTATGTCATATAATTTAATACCAAAATATTATACATTATATCCTGAGTGTTCTAGTTCAACTTATTTATATTTTCATGATGAACCTTATGCATATTGGTTAGAGAATAGTGAGTATAAAGTTTATGAATGGTTTTTATTTAAAGAATACAATGATTATAAATCTGTCATCCAAATGATTGTATATCTGCAATAAATTATAATGATCTTATTGATTCATTTAAAACATATTCATTTTATGAAAATATGGATCGTGAAAAAATGTGAAGAACATTTAGACAAAGACCATTAGAAACAGAATTTGTACCTGAATCTGAACCTTATTGAGATTTTGAAGATTTTATTGAAGAATAATATATTTTTATTTTTATATATGAATATGAGAGATGAAATTTATCCTTAATTTCATCTCTCATATATTTTACACAAGAGGTTGTTAAGAAACTTCTAAAGCTAAGAAACCTAAGACTTTGCAGCGGTAGTTCTTATAGTCGTCGCGGATGAGACCATTATAGAGACTGACCTTGTACTCAATGCTACTTGAGCCCTCTATACTACACCAATAATTGGTGGTATCGAAACCACTACCTTTTATAGCAGTACGTTTTTCGTTTATAGCTGTTTTATTCGTATAAATTTTATATAATTCTCCAGGCATTGGTAGATACCAGTCACCTGATTTTGTACCAGGTGTAGAATACGCAACGCAACAACATGCAGGTGCACAATAACCAGTGTTACTACTATCTGTAATAGATTTACCGCATATATTCTAATCCTAATTTGTAGCTTTAGATAAACATTGTTGAGTATTCTACTTACCACCAATATACGATGTTTTATCAGTTCCACCTTTTACATTACCTATTATAGTACCATAATTACCAAAGTACATAGATTGAGTATCTTTATTTCCAGTTGTTGGTGTATCACAATTCATGTAATTTAAAGAAACGAATCTAGCTGTTTTAACAGCGCCTGCTGAATCATCTCCATTTTTAAAGTTTTCTGTAACTTCAGGGATTACACAAATTGCTATAGGAGTGTTATCAACACTATTTGTCTAAGCATCAAGTGTAAGTTTACCATCAGATGTTGAATAAAGAACATCTGCAACAGCAGGTTTTTTCTTACTAGATGAAGCATCCAGCTTAACTGGCGTCATATTTACTGGATTTAATTTCAAACAATTTGAACCAGGGTGTCTCTAATCATATATAGTTACATCCTATATTCCTTTTGAAGTTGTTACTCCGAATACATATGCACCATCACCATGCTTAATTTGTGATATTGCATTATTCATTTCTGTATCAGATGAAAACGATTTAATGAATTTCATAAATAATATAATTTTTTATTATATTTATATACAGATAGAAACTGTTTTTATACAATCTCATAACTTAATAAACATAACTTAATTATTATAAAATAAACATCACTATTATTAAAACTCAATAATTTTAATAAAATTCTATTAAAATAACTAAAAATTTATTAATTTTTTATATAAATTTTCATAATTTTTTTCAACCAGTATATAGTATCTGTGATTAATTATTTTATACTAATTATGAATTATTTATAATTTTTTCTACTTCTGCTCTTTTCTTTGCAGATACAATCCACCCAGGTGTTTTAACACCATTTATATTTAAGAATTTATTATATCGACAACCAATTTCTTTTAACTTATCTTTAATAGGAAGAATATCTTTATAATCACCATATATAGCAATTGCTCTATCTGAATAATCATAAATCTTTACATTACTATTATTTGTTACTTCAGTTCCATTATTATTTTCAGAATTAACTTCTGTATTATTTGTTGCAGTAATATCTGATTTACGTGGTCTTCCTCTACGTTTCTTTACAGGTTGAATTTCATCATTATTTGTTTCATCTGATGTCTGTTTAACAACATTATTTTCTTTTGCTTTATTTCTTAATTCTTTCCTTAATTGTTTAGCTTCTTCTTTTCGTTGTTCAACAATTTTAGCTCTACGCTCTTCAACAGGTTTAACAATTACATCTCGTAAAGTTTCTGTACCACCCTTTTCAAGTTTAAATGATGTATGATCCAACCATTTACAGAATGCTTCATATGTCTTATATGTATTTGTAACTGACATACGTTTCGCAAGAATATATGAAATAAATTTATCACCTAATGATTTTATTCTTATTACCCAGTTATTACCAAAATAAGTTTCATCGGCTTTTAAATATTTCAAACAATTTTGTTTCATTAATTCAGCATCTTCTTTCTTATCTTCTGTACGTCTATTTACAGAATCAATTCTTGCTTTTTCTTTTATAAAAGCTTCTTGTGCTTCTTTATTATCTGGCTCTACATATTCTCTATGTGGTCCATCTTTTGAACTATAGCAATCAAGGAACCAGTCTTTCGATGTCAATATTGTTTTCCATTGTGGTTTTGTTGGTTTCCATCGTCTACAATTAGCCTCAAATTTATAAGGACCTAACTGAATCATAATTCCATAATTTTTACCAGGGAATCCACATGCTTCAAAATTAAATTTAGGTAAATTCTCCATAGTAATACCTTCAAATGACATATAAGGCAAAACTCTCCAAGGCATTTGTCTGATTCGTGCTGTCAATTCTGAACAGTTAGAAGGAAAACCAACAAAATTTATTTTAACTTTTCCGTCTAATGGTTGATATGGTTGATTAACAGTTCTTTCATCATTAAATTCTAATTGAGCTCTATATGTTCCATTTGGTAAACCTGTAAGATTTGCTGTTTTTGGTAATCCTTTATATGAATAAACATCATTTCTGAATGACGTATTTATTTTCTTAATAAATGAATAATCATTCATATTATAACATTCCATTAAACTTATTGAATCAACTGATTCAATATCAACAGTTTCATTATCAATCCAACATCTTAATAAATTAATACCAACATCACCTTTATAATAATAGTTATGCTCATCAAATACAGTAGAATATAATTTTTCGTCTTTAAGATAATCACCGTTAACATAAAGATTTTTTGGATAAACTCCTTTTAATCCTACACTAATAAAATTAATATTTTTCATATCAATTATATTATTAACAACATCTGAATCCTTTAAATTTTGGTAACGTCCAACTTCAAGATTATATCTAAGTAATACATTACTGATACTGAATTCATTAAGTTCATCAATAAATTTCTGTGCATCTTTTAATAGTCTAAAAGATACATGTGTTAAATAAACTTTTGGTTCTTCTGGTTTTTTTGTTTCATAATAGAATGCTACTGTAGATCCTTCTACTTCTGAATGAACTTTTTTATCTACTGCATTTTTAATATCAATATAGCTATTACTGAAAGTTTGCTCTGTTAAATACGATTCACAATATGTTAACATATTTTTCGTTATCTTACCAGCAAGATCAGATGATAAATCATCTCGGTTATCTACAATATCCTCAAAATCATCATCAAATAAACTTTCAATCAAACGTTTTACACATTTATTCATATTTTATAATTAAAAATTAACTTTTATTATTTATTAAAAAGAAAAGGTACAAGTTATATTATCTAACTGTACCTTTTCCAAAAACTTTATTAATATCTCGCTTAATTTCTATTATCGTATTCTTTATATATGTTTTATCATAATCCAATATATAATCTTTAAATCTACTACCATTATACTTATATCCTTTAAGTTCATGAAATAACTATAATACACGACTTAAACAATTTGTATATGTATTATTTTCTATTTTATATACAGATAATATATCATATATTTTTTGTTTTATATCATTAAACTATTTCTTTAATATATAAAAATCTCCTTCTGTATTATGAATTAAATGATTAATTCCTTTAGTTGTATATCCTGTAGATATAAGTAAAGTTCTATCTACTAATGTATTATATTTATTGAATGGTGTTCTTATTTTTAGATTTAAGACTGTATTGAAATTCGTATCTGATTTTTGTCCAAGTTTTTTAAAAGTACCATCTTTATTAAATTCACAATCAATTGCAATAGGTGCAGGCATAACATATGTTTTAAAATATTCAGCTTCACCTGTTTCTGAATTACAGAAATAAAAGAAAAATACAGTAGTAATATTTCGAAGACATGTTTGACATTTATTTTCTTTTATTTCAGACTATCGCATATCATTTAGAATCTAATCAATACCTTTCATTGCATTATTAACTTTACCCTTAAATGTATTATCATCAAAGAAACTACATAAAACTGATTTGACTTCTATATATGTTTCATCACCATTTGGATATGTTAATTTAATATCTGGACATTCATTTCTACCATTTGGTTCATGTTCAATTTTATAACCGTCATTTTCTGAAAATATTCTATGTACAATATATTCTGATGTATCATGACATAAAGTCATAAGCATTGAATCTTTATATAACAGTTTATTTTCATACGACATAAACTATGTTAATGAACCATTAAATGTAATATCTTCAGTATCTTTATAGATTTCTGTAAAATTCGGTTCTGGTAATGAAAGTGTTAAATAATAATCATCCATATAAGTATAAATAGAATTATACAATTTATAAAACTATCGTTTATACTCATCATCAGTAGAATACTCTAACCACTATCGAATACTTTCTTCCAAATCATTTGCTACAAAAATACTATCATCTAATGATGATAGAAACTATCGTCTTTCCTATGGATTATTAATACATTTAAGAATACGCTACGGACTTTTTGATTTATTTAACATTTTTTATTTTAGATTTATTTTAATACATATTATAATGAAACTGTATTAAAAAGTCTTTTTAAAATTAATCAAAGATTCTGTTATGTTTATAATTGTATCTCCTTTATAAACTGTTTCATTGAAATGATATTCATCTATAAGTTTCCCTTGTTTTGTCTGTATATTTAATTTCACATTAAAATTTAAAACATCATTATCTTCATCAGACACAATTAAATATTCATCATCAAATTTCATAATTACATGATGTTCAGAATGTTCGTCTCCTATTAATACATTTAAATTGGTTATGCAATAATTTTTAATTTTATTCTTTACAATAACATTAAATCTTTTATCTGATAATTTTCGTTTATTATTTTTATTATCATTAAAAATATTTCTTAATAACGTAATCAATTTCATTTATTCTTAACAATTTATTTTCACCTAAAAATAAAAAGGAATATACTATCACAATATATTCCTTTTATTTTATATATTTTGTCTTTTATTTATATTTAACCATATAATTAAATACCTGATCAAATGTTGATCCAATTGACCAGAATTCTTTTATGTCTTTTATACTTTCATCTGCTACTATAACTGTTGTATCATAAAATTCATTATCATAAACTTCAGTTAACATTCTTAATTCATCACTTATTATACAAATTGTATTTTCTGTTTGAAACTGTCTTGTTAACTTCAATTCTTTATCATCATTATATAAATTATATGGATATTCTTTATAAATGTCGATAATAGGATTTATAGCAATGAGATTTCCATCATAAAAAGATTGTAACCAGAAGTATGCTGCAGGTCCATCTGTTATAACACATGCATATTTGTCTATACATGCATATATAGTTTCAGAATCAATTTCCATCTGTATGTTTTCTGGTACATAATTATATTGTTTCTGTATATCATTAAATAGTTTAAAGACTATATCATAATTATCACTATAACAAAAATTTATTTGTTCTATAAACATATTGTAACGTTTATCAGTATTATAATCATGATTAAGAATAATTAAGATTTTCGGTTTCATAATTCAAAACATATTTTAATTTTAACTATGTTTGACATCGTTTTTAAAAATAAACAATTAATATTTCATTTTTATCCTAATTATTACTAAAAATATATACTATAATATTTATTTAATAAACAATTGTAAAATTAACACTTATTAAAAATATGAAGATAATAGATTTTACACAATATAAAAATGTTTATTTCTTTGGTGATCCTCATGGAATAAACATAATTTATGATATATTACGCTCATATGTAAATGAAGATAATATATCAGATAATTCCATTATATTCTCTTGTGGTGATAACGGTGTCGGATTTTATGATATTAAAACAGATTCTAATAAATTGAAACTATGTAATGATATATGTATCAAACATAATATTCAATTAATATTAATACGTGGTAATCATGATAATCCTGATTTATATAATGAATCATCGCCTTTGAATAAAAGTAATATATCATTAGTTGATGATTTTACTGTAGTGAAAACAGAAGATTATAATGTAATCTGTATAGGTGGTGCAATATCAATAGATAGAACAGATCGAGTTCTTAATAAAACATATTGGAAAAATGAAGGAACAAGAATATTAGATAATGAATTGAGAGAAGAAATTAAATCATTAGATTTTAATATTGATATTGTTTGTTCACATAATTGTCCTACTTATCAGAAACCAAGAGATGAATATCCATTAACATCTGATAATCCATTGTTTAATTGGTCCATATGGGACTCAAAACTTTTAGATGATAACTTTATAGACCGCAGTAATTTGGACGCGATACACAAAGAATTAAGTATGTCTAACAAGATTAAATACTGGATCTATGGTCATTTTCATAATCATTATGATTCAATAGAGAATAATCCTAAATTTATTTGTCTTGACATGTATTATAAGAATATAAAAATACTAAAGAAAACTAATAACTCTTTAATATATAAAACAGGTCCTGATATTTTAGATATACATAATATCGATAAGTTTAATCAAATTAAAATAAAATAAATTTAATATACAAATGGTAACAATATTTATAGGATTCATAGGATTTGTATTATGTCTTATACAATTAATCATATTTGATTGGTTCACTAAAAAATTTACATATACAAATAAATGGTTTATATATAATAATTTAGAAACAAGGGAAAATTCAAAACAAATAAAAATAAAACGGTATTGGTATATCTTATATTGTATATGTATGTTAATACCTATAGCTAATTTATTTTTATTCATAATCTGTTTCTTTATGTCATTAATGATGAAATTTGATTATAATTACTATTATAATGGAAATAATATTACAGTATTAACATTAATAAAATTTAAAAATAAATTAAAATATTATTTAAATACAGAAGTATAAAAATTAAGGTTCTAATCTTATCCGCAAAAGATTAGAACCTCAACTTTATTATAATTATATGATAAATGTTAAATAACACATTTTTCACCACAATATGGGCAGAACTTAAATTTTGAATTAAGTTTCCTTCCACAATTAGTACAATATATTTTATTCAAATCACTTGTCGTATATGGTTTTCTTGATTTAGGAAGAATCTTTATATATTCTCTTTTAAATGGATAATTTTCAAATTCATTATTTACTGTTTCAAATTTCTGGTTTGAATAACCACCATTTTCAATTCTACCTGTTTCAATAGTATCATTAACATTAGTTTTATATAAAGCTTTATTATATGTATTTCCATCAATACTTGCACAACAACAATTAGTAACATTATTTGTTAATAAAACATTATTATTAGTATTTGAACATGTAACTACAGTATCATAACTTGGAACAGTATATGTATTTTGATTAGAAATTAATGGACTCTCTTTCCATAAAACATTTAATGTATTATAAATATTTGTTTTAATTCTTGATGATACTCTTTCTTTATAAAACTTTACTGTAATATTACCATTATTCGAAATAGCATGTTTTACTTGTACATCATTATCATCTACTTCATAAGTAGAAAATTTAAATTTAACTTGATTATCCAAATAACGTTCTAACCATACTCTCTCACCTGGTTTCAAAACTAACATACCATCCATATCTTTACCATTAAATGTAAATGTAACACCAATAGTAAACTGTTCAGGATTAAATAACTGAATTTGAAATTCATCATTATTGTCCATATAAACAACACGTGAATCTTCATTTGTAGAATACTCTTTCAAAAGAGATTTGTTAATAGCTAACTAAGCCATCTTCTTTTCATTAATAATCATAAGTCATATATAATTTATTTTAAACTTATCTATTAAACTTTCAATTCTATACAAAATTTCAAAAGTACTTGAATAATACTCAGTCTAATAGAAATATTATTATCTAATTTAAATATTATAATTGTAATAGATATAAATTAAAAAATAATTTTTCAAATATAAATATCTATCCTTAACTTAATATCCTATATTAATTATACTACAATATTTATAAAAAGTTTATA
>ERZ840057.581-NODE-581-length-37031-cov-66.971279_pt1 | contig 37031 bp, 23 predicted proteins | sample MGYA00519907_ERZ840057 | MGnify/ENA primary metagenome ERZ840057 (study PRJEB31850, sample SAMEA3708862) | human gut metagenome | biome: human gut; feature: human-associated habitat; material: faeces | place: China | collected 2014 ...
CAAAGCTGGCAAACTGCGAGGAATTTGCCGAAAAGCTGCCGGACAAGTGGAACACGAACATCGGCGAGAACGGCTGCACCCTTTCCGGCGGCGAGCGTCAGCGCATTTCCATTGCCCGCGCTTTCCTGAAGGATGCGCCCATCATTCTGTTGGACGAAGCCACCGCCAGTCTGGACGTGGAAAACGAAACTGTCATTCAGGAGACACTTTCCCGGCTCATAAAACACAAAACCGTCCTTATCATCGCCCACCGGATGCGCACCGTAGCCGGGGCAGACAAAATCGTGGTGCTGTCGGGCGGCATCGTGGCCGAGCAGGGCGCACCCGATGCACTTTATGCCCGGAACGGCCAGTACACCCACATGGTGGATCTGCAGACCGAAAGCCAGCGCTGGGCCATCTGACCCAATTCAAAACAGCCCCGCGGCACAACAAAAAAGGACATCTATTCAAAAGAATAGGTGTCCTTTTTAGCACCTGAATCCGTCAGCTAACAGTCAAGTTTAAATCACTTCCTTATCACAGTTACCCTGCGCAAAGCTGTGTCCTATGGGAAACTGGTAAATGGCGTTGACGTATGCAAATTCGGCAAACAGTGGGTTGTGTCTGCTGCCGCTATGAAGCGGGCTTACGGTGAGGCAAAAGGCAGCGCCGTATCTCGCACGCATTGACCATTTTTTGACCACCAACTGACCACCGGCAGTGATTTTTGCTGCCGGTGATCAGTTTTTATCGTTGACACATTGTTTTATATTGCTTGTGATAGGTGTGGCAGAGCAGTGCAGAACCAACAAAAAAGTGCAGCATATCATCAAATTACGCGCTGCGTCGTAGTTCTCCGACGCCAGGTGCCGGGGGTTCGAATCCCTTCAGGCGCACCAAGAGCCTGTGACATAAAGAATGCCACAGGCTCTTTTCTTTGTTGTATCGCACAAAATCAGCGAAGTCGATGACCGATTTTCCAGGTGCGTTTTATAGAGATGTCCAACCATTTTAAGTCGGTTGGGCTTTTTTGTTGGGCGGCTTGGTGTGCGTTTTCCCTCCCCTGCCGACCCGTTTTGCAGTTTTTCAGCGGAATTTTCAACTTTTTCCTGCTGTTTTCAGAGTGTTTGCCATTTCCCCGCAGCCAATTTCCCATTGGCTGCGGTTTTTTGCAGTTGCCGACAAAATGGGAACTGCACGCACTTTCATTCCTTTCCCCATTATGCGAATGTGTGGCGGGTTCTCAAATCGGACATCTTCTATGCAAAGACTGCAAATTTCTGATACACGTGCGGCGGTGTCATACAACACGCATAACCCGTAAGGCCTCGCCGCCCTGTGTACCGGCGGACAAAACGGTGCAGTGGACCATTTTTGTGAAAGGTACATACCGCGTTGTAACAAAATGTGATTATTCTTTCTCGCTTCGGTGCAAAGAAACAAAATGATACAATAAATTGAAAAAGGGCGACCTTTTGTCATTGTGGAATACAAAGGAATAATCTATCATTGAATTGTTGGAATTGCACGAATTCGGGCTTTGTTGGTTGAGAATAATTGATGAAATGACAAGGAGGATACTAATGCTCAAGTCTGTCCGTGTGAAAAATCCGGACGCAATTACGCTGCGAGACTGTTTCGGCGCAACGGCGCTGTCTACTGTAAATGGTCTGTGCACCGTGTTTATGTCCAGTATGTTTATGCAGTATATGACCGACTACGCCGGGCTGGGCGCTATGGGGGCGACCTTGGCCACATCGCTTCTTCTGTTTGCGCGGATCTTTGATGCCGTGGATGATCCCATTCAGGGATTTTTGATGGATCGCGGAAAACGAACCAAAATCGGAAAGTACAAACCTTTTTTTCTCCTCAGCATACTGCTGACCGGCATTGGCTGTGTATGTCTCTACTCGTTCCCGTCCGAGTTGGCGTCCAAGCCCGTACTGGTTGTTGTGTGGGTTATCGTTTTCTACTTTTTGTTTGATGTGGGAACATCCTTTTATAAGGACAATCTTTTGTTCCGAACGATGACCAATGATCCCAACGAACGTTCCAAGCTGGTTATCGGACCGCGGGTTTGGACCATGATCCTGGGCGTCGTTACGTCCGCCTTTACAGCTGTGCTGGTTGCGGTCAACGAACGCGTGGGCAACTATCACGACTCATTTGCCATCCTGATCACTGCTATTGTTGGTGCAGCGATGGTGCTCTCCCTTATTGGCTGGTTCCTTGTCAAGGAAAAGCACAGTGTGCAGGAAGAAGAGGCAGAGCCGGTAAAGTTTAAGGACTTCTTTCTTCTGTTCAAAGAGAACAAGCCGATGGTGGTCTACTATTTGAAAGGCATCTTTTCCGGTTTTATCTGGTCCCTTATTTTTGCCACGCCTGCGTATTACATAAAATGGGGATTCTGCACGGATCTGACCACCGGCGTCACAAACATGGAGCAGTATGGTGTCCTCAACGGCATTTCTTCCATGATGATGCTCATACCGCTCCTGGTTGGTGCAGTTATTGGTCGTCCGCTCTTGAAGCTCTTTAAGAACAACCCGATCAAAATGACTTGTTTCCTTCTGGTTGTGCAGTCTGTCGGCGGGGTGGTCCTGTTTATTACCCAGATGGCGGGTCTGCTTACGAAGGTTCCTGCGCTGTTCTTCGTTACCCTGTTCATCATGGCAGTGGGGGTGGGAACTGACTTTGTCCCGCAATCCATGGTGGAAATGGAGATTATGGACTACAACATTTATAAAACCGGCAAGGATCGTTCTGCCTTGACAATGGTTGTCGGCGGTTTCATTGTCAAAGCGCAGGCAGCGCTTTCGGCTGCGATTATTGGCGCTGTGCTCATGTCAATCGGCTACAACGTGGATCCCATCACCTCCGAATACATGGGGGAACTGTCGCAGATTCCGACCATGCTCAATTGGTTTATCGTTATCATGGGTCTTGTTCCTGCCATCCTCGGCGTATTGTCGGCTTTGATCCTGCGGACATACCCGATCAAGGACGATGAGCGCCGAAAAATCCGGGAATGCCTGGATCACCGCAATGCCGGGTAAGGATCATTCCTCCGCAATATGGCGGCGGTATTCCAATGGGGTGAGGCCGTACTCGCGCCGAAACACTTTGTAGAATTGCGTTCTGTTCTCATAGCCCATGGATGCCGCGATCTGGCAGACCGGCAGCTCTGTGGTTCTCAGAAGCCGCGCCGCCTCGGCCATCTGTACCTTTTGACAGTACGCTTTCAGAGTGTATCCGGTGTTTGTCTTGATGATGCGGGATATATGCTCGCAGGAGTAGTTAAGTGCCTCCGCCAGATTGGTCCGCTGGATAGCCCCGTGGTGAGTTTCAATCAGCTTCTTGACCTGTTCCGCCGTCAGCAGTTCTTGACTGTTCCTCAGCGAAATGTGTGTTGCTTTGTATATGTCAGGATTCTCCAAGGCGGCAAACAGCCGGAGCAGAGAGGAATAAACGTCAAACTGGTATCCGATCCGCTTGACCGTAAAGGCGCGGATCAATTCCTGAGTGAGCTGCGGGATCGTATCTGCTCCTAAAAGGGTAAAGTCCAGATAGTCCTTTTTATAGTCGGCACGTTCCGACAGATTGTCGCTGAAAAACTGATTGAGAATGCTTTTGTACTGAAAGGGCGGCGGAAATGATTTGGGCCACTGTGTCAGCAGAGAGGCATCGATGCCGATGTAAACGATATCCGCATTCGACATATCTGTTTCGCGATGCATGGTGTTTCGATTGAGGAGACAAAGGTTTCCCTGCGTATAGGTAGTCTCGGCCCCCTCGATCATCACCCGGACTTGACCCCGCTGCACATACATCAGCTCAAAAAAATTATGCTTGTGCATATAGGTCTCATGAAAGAATTCGTGTTTGTTCGGGGTGTGAACGCAAAAGGACCATGCATCCATATAGTTGGAAAACAGATACTCCTGAGGCTTCTGGATGCTGGTTACAATGGACAACGGAGAAAAATAGTCCCGTTCGGCCGTATGGTTGCGAAGATAGTTCGGACCATGGCTGCCGGTCTGGTTCCGCATTTCATCAATGCTGTCAAAAAACAGGTGTTCCATGCGAGCATCCCCCCTTTTATGGCAGTATAGCATGGAATTAAGTATAGTATAACATAGAATTGAGTATTTTTGAAGGAGGAAGTTTCTGTGAAGCGGCAATGTTATAACCCCTATCTTCCCAGTTGGGAATACATCCCGGATGCTGAACCGAAGGTGTTTGGTCAGCGGCTGTACATTTATGGGAGCCATGATCTCTTTGGTGCCAAGGAATACTGTGAGGGCGATTACGTATGCTGGTCGACCCCGGTAGAGGATCTTTCCGACTGGCGGTATGAAGGCGTAATCTTCAAAAAGCAAGATACGCCGTGGAATAAAGAGAACCTGTCCTACTATGCACCGGATGTGGTGCGCGGCACAGACGGACGGTACTATCTTTACTATTCGGTGGCCAATACGTCGATCACATCGGTCGCTGTGTGTGACAAGCCTGCGGGAAAATACCAATATTTGGGCGATGTTCACTTCCCGGACGGGCGAGTCTACGGCTCAAAGCCGGAGGATTGGTTTATGTTTGACCCAGCCGTTCTGGTGGATGATGACGGGCGGGTGTTTCTCTATGTGGGCAGCGGGCAGAAATCCAACGGACAATTCGGCCACGAGATCAAGGGGCTGTTTGTGATGGAACTCAGCTCTGATATGCTGACCATCATCAGCGAACCCACCATCATCATGCCGGCGGATTTTGATCCCAAGAAGCCGAACTATTGGGAAGGACCCTCTATCCGTCACATTGGTGAGTGGTATTATCTGGTCTATCCGGCCACGGACATCACCGGTCTCAATTACGCGATGAGCCTGTTCCCCGACAAGGGATTTATCCACAAGGGACCGATCCATTCCTCAAGTGATATCGGTCTGGAGGGCAGAAAGCTCATGAATGCGGCATATCCGATGGGAAACAGCCATGGCGGTATGGTATGCGTCCACGGGCAATGGTATATATTTGACCACCGAACGACCAATGGCGCCAAACGAAACCGGCAGGCGGTAGCTGAGCCTATTGAGATCCGTGAGGACGGGACCATCCGCATGGTGGAGTCCACAAGCTGCGGATTGAATGGCGGCCCTTTGAAGGGAATCGGGACCTATCCGGCCTACATTGCCTGCGTCCTGCACCATGCCGGAATGTTTGGTCTGCGCAACCCGATGGACGGACCCGAGATCACCCAGGATGGTCCGGACTACGAGCCGCCGGAGCCCGCGGAACGGGAAGTGACCATAGAGACAGAGAGCGCGGCACCAAAGGCGTATATCTCCAAAATGAAGAATGGCAGTATTGCCGGTTTCCGATATTTTGATCTGACTGAAAGCACCCACATTGCTGTAACGGTTCGCGGCGCAGGCGGCGTGCTGGAACTCTTATCTGGGGAAAAAGACCCTGTCATAGCATCCATTCCCCTTGCCGGGACAGCCGACTGGACAACCGCCGGAGTAAAATTCGATGCCGGACGTCTGGCGTTGGAGAGTGGGCGCCCCCTGGATTCCTGCCCGCTGTATTTCCGGTATAAGGGAAAGGGAACGCTTGACATCTTGAGTATTACATTGGCATAAGGAGAGATAACAATGGACTGGACACCAATCTGGCACCAAGCCGCGGCCCCTGCCTTCGCGATGGGCTTTTTGGCGGGCAAGAAAAAAACAGTGGTGTATTCTGTGATATCCCAGGTTTCGGGCGAGAAACTTCGGGTCCGCTTCTCCAACCACTATGGAAAGAAACCCTACACCATTGGGGGACTGACCGTGTGGGCACAGGGAGAGATGCATACCGTCACGCGGGACGGCAGCTGTGTTTTCACGGTTCCCGCGGGGGAAAGCTGCTATTCGGATGCGTTGACGCTCCCAGTGACGATGGGGGAAGAGCTGGAAATCAGACTCTACTATGCATCCAAGGTCATGGACAGCAATATGATCGAGGAAAATGCGGTAAGCTACCAGGGAAATCATACGACGGACAGCGAGCTGCCCCCACCCCGGCGGGAAAAGTATATGGAACAGTACGGCCTTTATGAAGCGATTCCCGGGATGGATCAGATCGAGGTGTTTACCGGGCAGCCTTCCAAAATCATCGTGGCGTTCGGGGACAGTATAACGGCTTTGAACCGCTGGGTAAAACCGTTGCAAAGGCGTCTGTTCGATGCGTATGGCGGTGACTACGCACTGATGAACGCCGGAATCAGCGGGAATTGTCTGCTTTATGATGTCCCGGGCCTGATGGGAGCTTCCTACGGGGAAAAAGGGGTGTCCCGCTTTGAGCGAGATGTACTCCGTTTTTCAGGACTCTGCGGCGTGATTTTGGCGTTGGGGGTCAATGATGTAGCCTACTATTCCCAAAAGACAGGGGCGGTCATCTCGCTGGAACAATATGGTTCGGCCGTAACCGATATTGTGGATCGGCTTCATAAGGCCGGTGTCCGGGTGATTGCCCAGACGCTTCCGCCCCGCAGCGGTTTTGTGAAAAAAGGGTATACCCCGGAGATGGAGGCGCTGAGAGTCAGCATCAATGAATGGATCCGAGATAGCGCGCTGTTCGATTATATGGTTGATGCGGATGCACTGCTGCGCGATCCGAAGAATCCTTCGTTCACCGACGAGCGTTATCACCAGGGGGATCACCTGCACCCGAATCAGGCCGGAGGAATGCTGCTGGCGCAGGCGTATGATTTGCAAAAGCTGACTGGGGAGGCATAAGCATGGGAAAAAAGTATTTCACGCTCAGCTTTGATGATGGACTGGAACAGGACAAACGGGTGATCCGGCTCATGAGGCAATACGGACTCAAGGGAACCTTCAACCTCAATGCCGGTCTGTTTGGCACCCGCGGCGAGGTGAAGGGGCTTGGAACCTTCTCTTTTCAGGATTGCCCCGAAGGCGTAAAGCACAAGTTTCCATTTTCCTATGTGCAGCACAACCGAATTCCACAGGACGAGGTGCGCCAGGTCTATGAGGGAATGGAGATTGCCACCCATGGTTTCCGGCATGAACCGCTGGGGGCTGTCAGCGAGGATGAAATGCGCGCATCGGTGGATGCGGACAAGGCCGCGCTGGAAAAAATCTTCGGCACCACGGTCGTGGGGCACGCCTATGCGCAGGGTTCAACCTCGCCGGCTGCCCAGGCGTATCTGAAGGCGCAGGGGTATCAATATGCCAGAGTGGTCTTTCCCTCCGGCGGCTTTGCGTTCCCGGAGGATCCGATGAACTTTCGGCCTTCCTCCTCGCTGATTCTGAAAAATGCCGCAAAGCTGGTGGAGCGTTTCAAATGTGAGGAACCAGGAGAAAAGGATCTGCTGTTGTTCCTGTGGGCACACAGTTATGAAATGGACTACGACAAGGGGAACGCCAGTTGGTATGCTTTGGAGCGGCTTTTTGAATCGATTGCAGGCCGAAACGATATCGTATATTGCACAAACAGCGAAGCGTTCGCGCATATTTAAGGAGAGCAGGAAAGTGAAAAAGAAAGATTTTAACCGAGGTTGGCTATTTGGCGCCGTGGGAAAGGAACCGCCTATGCAGCCGGTCACGCTTCCCCACGATGCCATGCTGTACGAGAAACGCTCGAAGGATGCGGCAACAGCGGGAGCGTGCGGATACTTTCCCGGCGGGGCCTATGTCTACGTCAAACGGTTTCTTGTGCCTGAAACGTGGCGGACACAGTCCGCTGTGCTGGAATTTGAGGCAGTTTATCAAAACGCGCAGGTGTTCGTGAACGATGCGCTTGTGGCTGAACAGCGGTACGGGTATACCAACTTCTTTGTGGTGCTGGACCCACAACTGAAGTATGGCGAAGAAAATGAAATCAAAGTGATCGCGGACAACTCGTCGGTACCCAATTCCCGTTGGTATTCCGGCAGCGGAATTTATCGCAGCGTAAACCTCTTCCTGGGGGATAAGAGTCATATCCGCCCGGATGGACTGCTCGTCTCCACCTCCGGAAACGATACGGCCCATGTGAAGGTTTCTGTCACCGGCGGTGATACGGTCAGAGTCTCTGTTCTGGATGGTGAAAAGGTGGTGGCGCAGGCCGAAACTGCGGTCAAGGAAGGCACTGCGTCGGCGGACATTCCCGTTTCCCAGCCGCGGCTTTGGGACGCGGAACATCCCGAACTGTACCGATGCAGAGCGGAACTGCTGAAAAATGGTGAGATGGTGGATGAGGCGGACGCCTGGTTTGGATTCCGTACCCTTGGCTGGAGCACCAGAGGATTTTTTGTAAACGGCAAGAAAACGCTGTTCCGTGGCGCCTGCGTCCACCACGACAATGGCATTCTGGGCGCCTGCTCTTTTGAGGATGCCGAGTTCCGCCGTGTCCGTCTGCTCAAGGAGGCCGGTTTCAACGCGATACGTTCCGCCCACAACCCTGCCTCCAAGGCGCTGTTGGATGCCTGTGACCGGCTGGGTCTGTATGTCATGGATGAATTCTGCGACAACTGGCTGGTACATAAAAACCCCTACGACTATGCGGACCAGGATTTCCGCGCATGGTGGCAGCAGGATCTCACAGCTATGGTCATCAAAAACTACAATCATCCCAGTGTGGTCATGAACTCTATCGGAAATGAAATCTCCGAACTGGCTATACCCGAAGGACAGGAGTACTGTAAAAAATTAGCGGTCCTGGCACGAAAGCTGGACCCGGACAAAGCAGTGACGATGGGGGTCAACCTGATGCTGTGCAGTATGTCGGCCAAGGGCGGCGGCATATACGGCAACAAAAAGAACGGGAAAGAGAATCAAAACGGCAGTCAGACGATGGACAATGTTCCCACCAGCGCCTTCTTCAATATGCTGATGAATCTGGCGGGGGGTATGATTGAAAAAATGGCCGCCAAACCTGCCGCGGACGATGCCACAAAGGTGAGTTTCTCTTATCTGGATATTGGCGGTTACAACTACGCCGCGTCCCGATACGAGAAGGACGGTACGCTCCATCCCGACCGCGTCATTGTCGGGTCCGAGACCCTGCCCAAGAACCTGTATCATAACTGGCAACTGGTGAAAAAATTCCCCTATGTCATCGGCGACTTTATGTGGACGGGCTGGGATTATCTGGGAGAGGCTGGCATCGGTACCGTCCGTTACAAAAGTTTCAAAAATCCCGGTCAGGACGCGCCCATCATCTCCGCCGGCTGCGGCGTGATTGACATTTGCGGAAAGCTTCGCCCCGAGGTACAGTGGAATCGGCTGATCTGGGGGCTGGACCATACCCCCGGCATCGGCGTAGAACCGTACACCCACGCAGGGGAAACCGGCTCCGAATCCATGTGGCGTGACACAGACGCAGTGGCAAGCTGGTCCTGGGCCGGCTGTGAAGGCAAAAAAACCAAGGTCACGGTCTACTCTGACGGCGAAACGGCGGAACTCATTGTCAACGGGCATTCCTATGGCAGAAAAAAGACGAAGGAATACAAGGCTGTCTTTAAGCGCGTTGTCTATGAGCCCGGTACCATCACCGCAATCAGCTACGATGGCGAGGGAAAAGAACAGAGCCGCACTTCCATGAAGACAGCGGCAGGACCTGCCGAACTGCGTGTGGTGGCCGACCGGAGCACCTTGCAGGCAAAAACGCAGGATTTGGCCTACATCAGCATTGACCTGACGGGGGCGGATGGCATCACCAAATCTTCTGAGGATACTGCGGTCACGGTGGAGGTTGACGGTGCCGGGACGCTGCTGGCCCTTGGCTCTGCACGTCCTAACATGGGGGAAAACTTTTTCTCCGATACCCACACGACCTACTACGGCAAGGCATTGGCCGTGGTCCGCGGCGGCGATGCCCCCGGAAAGATTACGGTCACGGTGAAAGCAAAAGGCCTGCAGGCCAAAACGCTTGAATTGGAGGTAATCTGAGGAAAAGGCATAGGCCAAACGGCAGATCCCGATGTTTCACCAAAAAGACTGCAACAATTGTTGCAGTCTTTTTCTGCGTAATCTACCTCATGGATTTTGCGTAAATTCACATTCTTCTGAAAGTGGGCACATCGGCTAGTTTCAACAGCATAAACTTCTTGGATTTGCTGTAAGGAGTCCATGCGGTAAGCCCTTAATAAAGAAAAAAGCAGGAGCCTTTCCAAATCACATGCCGAGGCCATTGGGATGCAGTGTGTTTTTCAGCAGGCGAAGCCGTTCAGGTTTCCCCATGCGAGTTGGGTTTTCATCAAACACCATAAACTTTTTGGATTTGTTATAAGGCGTCCATTCCGCAAGGCCTTCTCCATTTGGATTCCCTGTCTTGATAAAGTTGATCAGATACGCCAATATATTCTCCTGCAGCATGTAATCCTCTTTCCCAAACGGCCTCCAGGAATGGGACAGCCATCCATATAGGTAAATCAGATCGCTGCCATGCCAGGCTCCCTTTGTATCGCCGGGCAGCTGCCTGCGGAAATAGTAGGTATAGGTATCCACGCCGAGCTTGCGCTGGGATTTTGCTAAAAAGCCACACATCCAATAAAGCAAAAACGGCATGACATCCTCGGATGTGACTGAACACATGATCTTGACCGGGCAGGGCTGATTTTTAATCCCGCTGGTAAAATTCTCGTCATATACAGCATTGCAGAAACCGATAGACGACTTGGCCGAAACCTCCGCAAAAGCATCGTACAGTGTTTTGGCGGGCAGCTGCTTGAATTCCTCAATGGATTTACATCCGGTCCTCTCATACACTTGACGCCACTTGGCATACTCCTTGGTGTTATCGGGTTTCTGCTTGATGAAACTGGCCAGGCCCGCGCTGCTCTGGATAATCGCCTGCTTGAATATGCCTTTATTCAGCGGGGATTTGATCTGGGTCTCACAGCTGGCCGCGCCTGCACTCTGGCCAATCAGCGTCATATTGTTCACATCACCGCCGAAGCTTTGGATGTTGTGCCGCACCCAGGCAATGGCCGCCTGCTGGTCATAGTAGCCATAGTTACCGCTCTTTCCGTTCTCATCCTCAAGCTCCTTCATGGCAATGAAGCCGAAAATGTTCACCCGGTAATTCATGGCAACGGTTATGATTCCGTGCTTGGCCAAGAATGATCCGTTGCATTCCGGCGAGTTATTCTGCCCCGTAACCAAACCGCCGCCATAGATGATCACCAACACCGGGCAGTTCAGCGGGTTCTCCGGTGTCCAAATGTTCAGGTTCAGGCAATCCTCGGAATATTCAGACTGGAAATTTTGATAAAATTCATGCTCATAATGGTTTTGGGGGTCACTGGCATCCACCTGGACATAGGCGCGTTGCTGAATCGGGGCAGGCCCATATTTTTTTGCATCACAGATGCCTTTCCATGAGACGACCGGCTGCGGATATTCAAAACGCTTGGCGGTAGCATATGGAATACCCAAAAAGCAGTTTACGCCATCTTCCTGAAAACCTTCCACCACACCGCAGGGGGTGGTGACCTGAATTGTGTTCATAGATTGATCCTCCTAAGAAAGATATGGAAAAAGTCAGCTGAGCTGGGAGAACAAGAAAATTGCAAGGCCGAGAATGACCAGCACAATGCCGGTAGCCCGGTTCAGTGTTTTGGCGGAGGCCTTGTTGGCAAATTTCGCGGCAATCCGGGCCCAGAGCAGGGTAAAGACGACGCACAGGACCAGGACCGTGAGATCCGGCATCCCGCCGATGGCAAAATGGGAGACGGCCCCGGTTACTTTCCCTCTTATTCCGTTCATACCGCATATTGCGCCATCATACCTTCTTGTATCTTTGCAGAATGCGGTTGAGCTGCTTCATGGCTGATTCATCGGCGCCTATCTGCTTGAGCAGGGAGACCAGCGTGATTCTCCCCATCATACGCTGCAAGGCGGGATTATCCTTTACCGTGCCCGCCACTTCGCCCCGGGCAGAAGCGGCCTTTGTAATCAGCTGATCGATGACCGCACCCGCCTCCGGGTGCTTACGGATGTCCGACAGCTTGTCGGCAATGGAGTAACAATCAGGGACGATATCCTCCTTGTCAAACCAGTTGATTACAGGAGCGGTTTTCCGGAAACGGTACTCCGGATTGGGCTGGGATACCTTTCGAACCCAGATCGCACTGTGACAGTCCCCGGCGGTTGCATGGATGGAGTGCTCCCCAGAGATGGGGACCTTGAACTTAAACACATGCTTTCCGGTCTGAGTCTCAAAGCGCCGTCCGTCCACGCTCAGGGTGACGGTTTTCTGATTGGAATAGACTGTAACTTCGGTTATATCCTCGGCCCGGTCCACATACCGTCCGCCCGCGACGTGAACAAAGGGATCGGTCTTGTTCCAGTAGGCTTTGTACAGGTAGAAGGCGTCCTTCTTGGTTTGGCTGTCGATGGTGACAAGGCCCTTCTGATTTTCGCCGTGCTTGCCGCCCTCGTCCCGTCCGTCGGCAGCAAAGTCGAAGATGTTCCATACATGGGTGGCCCACATCCAAGGACGCTGCTCGATCATCTCCAGCATGTGCTCATGGTAGACGCACTGGTAGCTCTCGGTATAGTCGCCCTTTTCGGGAGCAAGAGACTGGTACTGAGGGTTGGCGTCTGCGCCGTACTCGCTCAGGCCGATGCACCGGTTTGGGAACTTGGCGTGGTACTCGTCAAAGAATTCGTCGTTCTGCTCCAGGTCGCCTACATACCAGCCAAAATACAGGTTGTAGCTGTTCACATCCGGAATCTCCAGAAGAGGACTGTCGATGTCCAGCATGAATACATTTGCCATGGTGGTGGGACGGGTGGGGTCCAGCTTGTGGCACAGATCATTCAGCGCCCGGTGGTTTTCTATCAGGGAATCATTGACGGGGCTGGCGGCGGTGATTTCGTTGCTCAGGCCCCAGACGGCGATGGACGGGTGGTTATAGCACTGGACGATCAGCTCTTCCATTTGGGAAAGAGTGTTGGCCCGGCCGTTTTTCATGTGCATGGTGATATAGGGGATCTCGGCCCAGACGATGATGCCGTTTTCGTCGCACAGGTCGTAAAATTCCTTGGCATGCTGGTAGTGGGCCAGGCGCAGGGTGTTGGCCCCCAGCTCCCGGATGATCTCCATATCCTGCTTGTGGTGCTCGCGGGTCAAAGCGTTGCCCACGCCCTTGCAGTCCTGGTGCCGGGCGCCACCCCGGAGGGGGTAGCTTCGGCCGTTCAGAATGAAGCCCTTTTGCGGATCGATCTTGTAGTTCCGGCAGCCAAAGCGGGTGGAGACGCGGTCGCCGCTGGGCAGGGTGGCCGTGGCGGTGTACAGGTAGGGATCGTCCACACCGTCCCACAGATGGACATTCTCAATGGTGAATTCCGCCTTGGCGTAACCATCCACGCTGGGGACGGTTTTGCTCTGCCCGTCCACGGTGACGGTCACTTCTTCCCCGTTCTGCCAGGTTTCCACGGTGAGGGCTGCGGATTTCGTTTCCAGGTTTACAATGGGGGTGACCTTGATGCCTGAGGTGCCACAGTAGCCCAGTTCAAAGTGGGAGGCAGGAACGATGATCAGGTTCACATCCCGGTACAGTCCGCCGTAGAAGGTGAAGTCCGCCTTCTGGGGATAGACCCGGTCGTTGCTGGAGTTGTCCACCCGAACCTCAACGGTGTTTTCGTCCTTTAATTCCGGAAGCTTGATCCGGAAGGTGCTGAAGCCGCCCTCGTGGTGGCAGAGGGCTTCCCCGTTGACCGAGACGTCCGCTGTATAGGCTGCGCCCTTGAATTCCAGCCAGGCTTCCTCGCCGGGATTTAGCGCAGGCTTGGGGAACTGCTTGGTGTAACGGCAGGCGCCCCGGTAGTAATCGTCGCCGCCGTCCTGGCCGTCTACTGCGTTCCAGGTGTGGGGCAGGGTGACGGGTTCGTCCTTTCCCTGCTTGGTAAAAAGCCAGCCCTCATTGAATGAAACAATTGTGCGCATAAACTTTCCTCCTGAACGTTTGTATAAATTGGCAATATTCAAAGGGTTTCCGGTATGATAAAATATCCTTATCAAAACAGTAGTGGTGCAGATGATGATACAGGAACCATTTAAAGATTTGGAGAAACGCATGGGTGTAGAGGAATTCAAAGACCTGTTGTTATGCTGCGGCAACATCTACCTCTGGAAATTAGACTCCGGCGGCAATTTGCTACAAAGCAACTGCCCCGACGAAGCGGTTTTGGGCACAGCGTTTGAACTGCTCGGCTGTAAACAGCGCATCGTAGACTACGGCAGCAGCCACAGCCGCCCAATTTCGCTGAGAACCGTTCCCGGCCTGGTTTGGTATGCCGCTTTTGAGCGTGAGAACGGAGCGTTAAAGTTTATCTACGCGGTGGGGCCGGTATTTTACAATGACATCTCGGCAGCAGCGATTGAAAGCGGCATTCGGGGAATCTCAAAGGACAAGATCAGCGCGGAATGGAATACCCATTTTCGGAACGCAATCCGGCATATTCCCCTGATGCAGTGCACCGTTATGATGCTCTTGGTCCTGATGCTCCACTACTGCATTACAGGGGAGCGTCTTCAAATCAGTGATATCGACGCGGAGATCAATATCTCAATCCCAGAGATTTCACAAAAGCAGCCTTCCCACGACCGTTATCAGGTTTGGTCGGCGGAACAGGCCCTTCTGCAAGTCGTTCGGAACGGCGATCTGGATTATAAGCAGGCTTTGTCAGACGTTATGCGGCTGAGCACCGGTGTCAACGTGAACGGCAAAACCGCTCTGGCAAAGAGTAAGATTTCCATTATTGTGTTCGTATCCATCGTCTGCCGCGCGGCGGTGGAGGGAGGGCTGTCACCGGAAGAGGCCTATGGTTTGGGTGACAGCTATATTCAGATGGTGGAATCGATCGAAAACCCCTCCGATCTTGAGCCCCTTGCCATGTCCATGTATGATGATTTTGTACGCAGAGTCCATAACAACCGGACCAACCCAAAGTATAGCCGAGAAATCCAGAAGTGCTGTGACTATATCGAAATGCATCTGGGTCAAAAGCTTACAGCGGAGGTGCTGGCGGAGCGGACGGGATATGCCATGTACTATCTGACGAAGAAGTTCAAAGAGGAAACCGGCTTCACCGTCCGGAATTATGTGAAATATGCCCGGATGGAACGGGCCAAAATTCTGCTCAGCAGCACAAAGCTGTCTGTTGAAGACATATCGGCTCAGTTGGGCTTCGGCTCCCGCAGCCATTTCAGCCGGGAATTTCACGATATTGTAGGCAGCACGCCCATTGCGTATCGAAAGCGAAATACAAATGAATGATACGAAATCGGCAGGCCATTTTACTATGAAAGCTCCGTATTCATAGTAGGCAACCTCTAAAAACTACTTTTTGGTGTTTTGGGCGAGAGATTTTGTTCCAACAAAAGTTTTGGGAAGTCCGGAATACTTGGTGTATTGCGGACTTTTCAAAACGCATTGTTGGGGCAAAAGATCCGTTCAAAACCCAAAAGGGGAGTTTTTAGAGGTGCCCAGTAAATAATGGATTATAGTGCCAGCGTCTCGCCCCTGGCGGGGCAACCGATGCTGATGCACATAAATCCCCATGCACGAACTGCTTTCATGATTTATGGCGCAAGCATATTGCATGGGTATTTACTGTGAAAGCTTCGCATTCACAGTAAAAATTTTATTAAGGCAACACCGCATAATGGGGCAAGGAGATTCGGCGAGAGATTTTGACACAAGCGAAAGAATGGAAAATGCGGGAATACTGGATGTATTTTCCATTTTTCATACTGCACGATTGGGGCAAAAGATCCGCCGAAGCCCGCTGTCCCCACCCAGCGGTGTTGCCTTAAGTCAAGAATCGGCATGATTGGCTTCGGTTTCGTGAGATGAACTTCTTTGAAGGCAAATGGATTGAATGCTCAGTTCCTTGGATCCATGATAACGCAAAATCAGGGGCTGAATGCCAGACTGAAAACGGCATGGGATCTCCATCTCCATCCATGTGCGGGAGGGTTTGATCAAAGTAGGAATTTCTCCATGCTCCCCCAATACGGTTATCTTTGCCCTTCCGCTGGTTTTGTAACGCAGAATCAGGACATACTCCCCCGCGGCTAGATGAAAGTATTTGTATACAATCCGGGCTCTATTGGTCGCGACAACGATCTGCTGTCCGTCTTCGCAGGTGATATGCGGGATCTTCGCACTGGAAACACCGTTTCCGATATGGGGCATTTTTCCGCTATACAGATTGCAGCAGATAGACGCCGGATATGTGCGGTTCGATTCCAATGGCCCGCAAAAACCCTGTGAAGTAATTTCCACTTGAGGAATCCTCCCGTCAGGCAGAATCTCAACAGGTTCCGCGCATGCCTGCCGGGAATAACCGCTTTTATGGGTGTTGCGGTGGTAGAAAACATACCATTTTCCGCGAATACACTCGATACTGCCGTGATTGGTACCCGTGGCGTTCAGCCTGTCCCGATCTTTGCGGCCTTCATAGCCCACATCGCCATTGGAAACGATGGTTCCGCCGTAGGTAAAGTCTCGGTCCGGGTAAGCGCTTGTGGCATAACAAAGCTCATGGCCCTTGATAGAGGAATAAATGAAATAATAGGTGCTCCCGAGCTTCCGGATTGAGCTTCCCTCAAAGAAAGGATGCTTTTCAAAGGAGGTTCCCTTCACACGACTGGGCATAACATGGATAGGCTGCGATTGAATCGTCAGCATATCATCCGCCAGCTCCACATGATTCGCGCCCATGACGCCATCCGGATCGGATTGGATTTCCTCCACACTTTTGCCAAACATATTGCTTTCCACCTTGTGGAAAATAGGATCCAACAGCTTTCCACGCTCATGGAACGGATACCATGTGCCATAGTAGAGCCGAATGGTGCCATTGTCATTGATCAGCGCCGGATCAAAGGTGACGAATTTCAACATGGGGCTGCCGTCTGGATTGCGAACACAGCCATAATATTCATAGTTTCCGTCGGGGGTATCGCAGACGGCAACGCTGATCTGCTGGCCGTAGCCGCCCACGCCTTTTTCGCCAGACATACAGTAATAGAGATAAAACCTGCCGTCATTGCCCTGCACCACATCGGGCGCATACATATATTTCAGCTTTTCGCCATACTGCGGGTCCTGATCCGCGCGGTAAGATGTCCCTTTACAGCTCCAACTTTCCAAATTGTCCACCGGGGCGGACCAGAATTCATAGCTGAGCATACAGTAGGTGTCACCGCCGGCTTGATCATGGGAACCGAACAGATACACTCGGTCGCCAAACACATGAGGTTCCCCGTCCGCTATATAGGTATCCAGGGGTAAAAACGGATTTGCCATATTTCTCAACACATCCTTTCCTAAATACCTTGACACGGTATATATTACGATATTCTCGCGGGTGTTGATATTTCAATCCTCGCTTTTTTGTGCTTTTTTTCATCAATATACTTTATAATAGCTAATTTTGTCACGGAAAATCAAAATTAGGAATATATTTTTGATAAGGTGCACTTTATGATATACACAGCGGACGGATTCTCCCGCCCCCCGAAAAATGAATAGGAGGACTCTACTGTGAAATCTAAGGCACCTACCCAAACCGAGACCGACGGTGTTCAGTATCGCCGAGTCTCCAACGCAAGACTTGCGCTTGCGATGACCTCAGCGCTCTCTCTCGCTTGTTTCTTCTCCGCAATTGGCTATGTTAGCTATGCCGCCAACCTGGGCTTCGGGGTCACGATGCTACTGGTCGGCACGATTATGACCGTCGCCCGCCTGTTTGACGGAATTACCGACCCTTTGATTTCCCTGCTGATTGACAAGGTCAACACCCGCTTCGGAAAGATCCGCCTTTTTATAATCATCGGCTGGGCCATTGAAGCTTTCTCTCTGATGTGCCTTTACAGCTGGTTCTGCGGCAAGGGGCACTCTGTGGGCGTGTTCATCCTGTTCTATTTTTTGTATTACATCGGCTATACGTTCCATAACATGGCGAACAATCTCATCTCCCCGGTCATCACCAACGATCCGAAGCAGCGCCCCATGGTAGGCGTTTTCTCTACAATCTATAACTATGTGATTGTAATTGTCTTGTCCATAATCGTCTCTATGGTGCTGCTGCCCCAGTATGGAGATAACTACACCGTGGATCTTCTCTCGAAGACCGCGGTACTGTTCGTGGGTCTCTCGGCAGTCTTTACCGTTCTTGCAATAATTGGCGTCTCCCCCATTGACAAGCCTGAAAATTTCACTTCCGCCCAGGGAAAAAGCCAGTCTATCAAGGGGAAGGATATGCTGGACCTGCTTAAAAACAATAAAGCGCTGCAGTGTTTCATTTTCGCCGCCACCTCGGATAAGCTGGCCATGAATATCGCGGGCCAGTCTGTGATCACCACGCTTCTCTACGGAATTATCATCGGTAATGTGCGTATCGGCGCGATTATGAATATGGTCGCGATCTTCCCTGCTTTGATTTTCTCGGTGTTTGGCGGAAAATACACCGGAAAGCACGGCAGCGCCAAGGGCGTTGCATTCTGGAGCCAGGTCAGTATCTATGTAAACCTTGCCTTTGTGATTGTTCTGCTTTTCGCCGGAACGACCCCGATTGTTGCCTCTGCCCCCCTGCTGATCCTCTTTATCGTTTTGACGATGCTGCAAAACGGACTGAAGGTCGTGGTCAGCACCGCCACCACCTCTATGCTGGCAGATGTGGTGGACTATGAGGCATACCGCTCCGGAAGATACATGCCCGGCGTTGTCGCGGGCGTCTACAGCCTGGTTGACAAGGTGGTGTCCTCCCTCGGCGCCGTGATCGCCACCTTCTGCATCTCTTTGATCGGATATACGGCCACGATTCCCCAGCCCACCGACCCCAAGACGATGCCTGTTGTGATCATGGGAATCCTCGTTGTGTATGTCCTGCCGGTCCTCGGTTGGATCTGCACGCTGATCGCCATGAAAAAGACGCCCATCTCCAAGGAGAAGATGGTTGAGATTCAAAAAACAATTGGAGAGAGAAAGAAAAATGCTGAACAAATCGACGCTTGAATCCTTTGCCGCACCCTGCCCTAAGCAGGGAAAGCTGGAGCTTGTCCATTACACCAGCCGTGCGTACGCGCTGGAAGCGATTTTTGGGGAGAGCCCGATCGCGATGGAAAAGTCCATGTGGGTCTACACGCCCTACGGGTATGATCCATCCAAAAAATACAACGTGCTGTTTCTGATGCACGGCGGCACAGATAATGAGGGCTACTGGTTTGGTCAGGGCCGCTACCGTGGGGATGATGTTCAGAAATACACGGATTACGGTAATATCACGGCAAGCATGATAGATCATCTGATCTATAAGAAGCAAATCGATCCGTTGATCGTTGTCACCCCGAGCTTTGAGGAGGAGGTTGAGCCTTATACGAAGCTCGGAAACCGGGTAGACTCCTATTTTGCCTCCACGCGCTATTTCTGGCTGGAGCTGCGAAACGAGATCATGCCCTATCTGCAAAAGCACTACAGCACCTACGCGGAAAGCGACAACGAGGAAAGCTATCGGAACGCAAGAAAGCATTTCGCCTATGCGGGAGCGTCCCAGGGCTCCATCACCGGCCTTTACTCCATTATGTGCCATTGTCATGATCGCTTTGCCTTTATTGGGTGCTTCTCAGCCGGCGCGATACGGTGTGCTTTCAACGGAAAGGAGCTGTCCGTTGCGCTGGATGAGGAAAAGCTGGCAGAGCTCTGCTCCGCCATCGAGCAGGAACCTCCGGTTTTCTGGTACAACGGGTGCGGGGATGACGATAAGATGTATTCCAGCCATAAGGAAACCTATGACCGTGTGCTGAAAGCTTGTCCTGAGCAACTTCACGAAAACCAAAACTGCCGATTTGTCACCCATGAGGGTGGACAGCACGACTACCGCACATGGAGCGAGGATCTTTTCAACGTGCTGCACCTGTTTTTCACTTAATCGGTTCTCTGAAGAATTCACACGAAGCATTGGAAAGAAACATAACAAGATATGGAATCCAACAGATGAAAGGCAAAATTTTACATACTCTGGAGTTCCCTGGGGATCGCATCCGCCGTTGTCTCTGCCCTGATCGCATATACGACTTTTTATGCAACCGACGTCTTGCAGCTAAACGCCGGACTGGTTGGAACGCTGCTCCTGGTATCTAAATTATTTGACGGAGTTACCGATTTGGTCGCGGGTTTTTTAGTAGACCGTACGAATACAAAGCTTGGACGGGCGAGGCCCTATGATATAACCTACGCGTTGTTCGCGCTTTTCACACTATTTCTGTTTAATACGCCGCGTATGGGCAAAACATTGATGGCCGTTTATGTCTTTGTGATGTACACGCTGATCTTCTCAGTGTTCCAAACCCTGTATTCGTGCGCCAGCACCGTCTATTTGTCGCGCGTTATTGAAACAGACGAAAACCGCGTGAAAGTAAATTCCATTTCCAGCGTGATTAGTGCAGTGATTGCCATCATCGTGGGCATTGCGCTGCCTTTATTGATTGAGGCTGTGGGCACTTCACATGAAAAATGGGGACAGATGGCGATTTATATTTGCGCTCCCTGTGTGGTACTTGCACTTGTCAGGTTGTTCACCATTAAGGAGACAAGCACCCGCGGAATAGCTGCCTCTACAACAATCAATTTGAAGGAAGGCGTCTATCTCCTGTTTCACAATAAGTATGTGCTTATTTATGCGCTGGCACTGCTTCTTACAAATATTGCAACCAATTTCGGCAGTGCAACAACCTATTATTTCAAGTACATTGTGCAGAACCTCGGCCTGATGTCGCTGGTTCAAATTGGGGGAATTGCTGGGCCTGTTGCAATTGCCGCCTTTCCAGCGCTCACAAAGAAACTGGGAATGAAAAAGCTGATGATCGGAGGACTCGGCATTGGCGTGATCGGGAAAATTCTTCCGCTCTTCGGAAAAACCAATATTGTGCTTCTGATGATCTCCTCTGTCCTTTCCATGGTCTCCTATATGCCCCTTTTCGTTTTGGCGCCCAATGTCTTAATGAATTGCATGGACTACGGTGAATGGAAATATCACAAACGAGGAGAAGGAATTTACACCTGTGTCACTGGCTTTTGCAGTAAGGTAGGTGTTGGTTTGGCTGCCGGTATCATCGGGATTGTCACTTCTCTCAGCGGTTATGTCGGAGGAGCTGAGGTTCAAAGTGCCAGTGCTCAAACAGCCATTGTTTCTCTCTATACAATTCTTCCGGCTTTGTTAATGGCGCTGTCCATCGTTGCCATGTACTTCTATAATCTGGATAAAGAGCTGCCAACAGTCCAGAAGGAACTTGCGGAGCGCAGCAGCAGTGGACAAAAGGGCCTCTGATTTTGTTGGTACTGCCTAAAAGATCTCCGGGATGGTATGGGCGACAGAGGAAAAGTCAGCAGCACTCTGACTGCCGCCTATATAGTAGTCACCAGAATGGAAGTATTGGATAGTCATAGGCAGTCCTCCTTAATTTGTTCTGCCTGTATTGTATCGATCCTGCTTATGGATGTCGAACTTGCCGCTTCCATTTTTTTCCGCGTCAAATGGCGTATTATATTCAAAAAGCAATGTATTTGCAATAAATCCCGGCTCAAAAGGCCGGGATTTTATCATGCAGAATATATGGTACTCCTCACTTGGCTCACACATAGGATAGAAAACGGCGTGGAAGCAAATGTGTTCATTTGCCACAGAAACGCATTAAGGACGAAACGGCAGATAAACAAAAGACGGTCCCGAAGAAGGATTTTTTTCAGCCAGCTTCGGGACTGCTTTTTTGGTTTTATCATCATATCGGAACTCAAAAAAGTAGTAAATTGGTAGTAATCGGCATTTGAAACGTGATTTATCGCGGTTTTCCAAGGCAAATCTCAGCTGATTGAAATGGTGCCGTGGCATACGAATAATATTTTTGTCATCCCGTCATATCCTTTCAAACATCTCGAAGCCGCAATATTACTGTAATCCGTTATTTTATTGGCAATACCGCATAATTCTAAGTGCCGATACGGCGAGCGAGGTGCGGCAGATGCCAAGCCAAAAGCGCAGATAATACTGGATGCTGCAAAGGTGAGCGCCGCCAGTGGCGGAAACAGCGAACCGAAGCAGGGGCAGCGGTCGCAGAGTGCGAGGGGCTTTTGCCCCCGAAGCACGATGCGGGTACCGCAACCCGACATTATCGAGCATTTTGGCAACGCAGATGCCGTGCCGCAGCTGCCGGAGCGGTGCTTAAGCCGCAAGGCGGGAATTGTGCGGTGTTGCCTATTTTTTCTTTTCAATCTTGTCCCCAAATTACGCATTTTCCCATAAATTTCCACTCAAGTTACTGGCAAATGGTGTAATATGTAATACATGGTATAGCAGCTGCAGCAAACCTCCACCTGTTTATCCCGGCATTCTTCTTGCCCCGCCCGCCGCCAAAAGCTGCCTACAGGATACCACACGCAGCGCTAAATCACAACCAGATTCCCTGCACCGCCCCGTTTTCTGCAAAATTCTCTTGCAAGGTTTCGCACCGCCAACTATAATGTATTTATATATTATAAGTAAAGGCGCATGGCACAGCCGTTTTCCGGGCTTGCCGGGTGCTTTGGATTCCAAACAGAAAGGGGGCCGCCCGATGCCTCGCATTGCCGTGGTGGATGACCAGCCGGATATGCGGCAGCAGCTGTGCAGCATGATTGACCAATACAGCCGCGAGAACAACTGTATGCTGGAAGTTACCACTTTTTCGGACGGTGCCCAGATCATAACCAACTATTGCAAGGGGTTCGACATCATCTTTCTGGATATTGAAATGCCGGAGCTTGGCGGCATGGACGCTGCCGAGCGCATTCGCACGGTGGATCCGGATGTGGTGCTGGTGTTCGTTACCAACATGGCGCAGTACGCTATTCGCGGGTATGAGGTCGACGCCCTGGATTTTGTGCTCAAACCGGTCAATTATTACCAGTTCAGCACCAAGCTAGCCCGCGCTTTGCAGCGGGTGCAGCGCCGCAAAGGCGGGCAGATTGCATTACAGACCGCTGGGGGCGTGCAGCTGCTGAACACCGAGGACATCTACTGGCTGGAAACGCGGGACCGTATGCTGCATTACCATACCTCCACCGGGGTATGGTCCGTGCGTTCCAGCCTGCAAAATGCTGAAAAGCAGCTGGCCCCCTACCACTTTGCCAAATGCAACCAGTGTTACCTTGTCAATCTGCGGTATGTGCGGGCGGTCCAGAACGATATGGTCCAGGTTGGGGAGGACCGGCTGGAGATCAGCCGCCGCCAGCGGGCTGCCTTCCTGGCTGCGGTCGCCGCCTATGTTGGGGGTGCCATGTAATGCTGCCAAATCTCCAACAATTTCTTTCTCTTCTTGTCTGTGGGATACAGCTTTGGGGCGCAGCACTGACCTACTGGCTCCCGCTCCGGCACTCGCCGCACTTTTGGCAGCGGGCGCTGCTTTGCCTGATTCCCTCCATTCCCCTTTCCACATTTTTATTATGGGCGGATCACACGCCTTCCTCGCTGTTCCTGCGGGCGGGGGCGTATATTCTGTTTTGTATGTGGATGATTTTCGCTTCCCACAGCTGCACCCAGTTGGACTGGTCCGGCGCCACTTATTGCGCCATCTGGGGAATTTTGAGTGCCCTGACGACATTTGAGTTATGGCAGCTTCTTGTCTGGTGCCTGGCACAGGTAAACATATTCCTGCCATTGGATCAGCCCTCTGCTTTGCTGCTGCAACTGCTGTTTTTTGCCGCTGCGTACTGCCTGCTGCGGGTAACTGTTGCCCATTCCATGCCATATGAAGGCAGCTACCACATCGGTCCCCGCCAGCAAATCAGCGCTATTATTCTGGGCGGCATGTTCGTTCTGCTGTTTTTAACAATGCAGACCGTCACCAGCACCGGAGTATCACGGGAAACTTCTATCTTCGTTGTTGTCCCCCTGGCACTCTGCCAGCTCTACTGCATCACCCTTTTATATTTGCAGACTGAGCTGTTCAAAAAGGCGGCCATGGAAAAAGAGATGAACTCGCTGAACATGCTGTATGAACGCCAGCGCCAGCAGTATCAGGTGGCCAAGCGGAACGTACAGATCATCAACCGCAAATGCCATGAGCTGAAAGTTCAGATCGCTGATCTGCGCCGCATGGCCCCCAACGCCGCGCTGCAGCAGAGCCTGAACGAAGCCGAAGCCGCCGCCCGGCAGTATGACGCCAGCACCCAGACCGGCAGTGAGGTTTTGGATGTTGTGCTGACCGAAAAGAGCATGCTGTGCGAAGCCCACCACATCAGCATCAACAATGTAGCGGACGGTACCTGCCTGCACTTTATGGATCCGGCCGATCTGTACGCTCTGTTTGCCAACGCACTGGATCATGCCATTGAGTTGACCCGCAAGCTGCCGGAGCCGGAAAAGCGGATGATTGACCTGCTGGTCTGCAGGCGGCAGGGATTTGCTGTTCTGAATATCATCAGCGCGGTGCCCGATGGCCCGGATCCTGGCCGCGAAACCTGCGATGAGTTAAAGATCATCAAGCGCATTATCCAGAAGTACAATGGTTTTTTGACTACCGAATCCAACGGTGGATTTTTTGCGATAAAAGCCGTTTTCCCGGTCCAATAAAGTTCCCTCAAAATTTCAGGTATAAGATTTACGCCCTTGCATTTGTACATATTGCACAAATGCAAGGGTTATTTTTTTGTCAGGCAAAAACCGTTTATTCCACGCAAATGACCGATTATGCAAAACCCATTGCGACATTTTTCGCTGTTCGTTACAATAATAACAGCAAAAAGAAAGGATGGCAGCGCCATGCGAGAAATCACCAAAATCATGAAGGGTTGGGAATTCACCGGCCCCGACGGCACCACCACAACGGTGGACCTGCCGCACACCTGGAACGCCCGCGACGGTCAGGACGGCGGCAACGACTACTGGCGCGGCACCTGCATCTACCGCACCCGTTTCGCTGCTCCCCAGTTTAACACCGCCTCCCATCAGGTCTGGATTCAGTTTGACGGCGTCAACGCCAGCGCCCATGTGGTTCTGAACGGCTCCCCCGTCTGCAACCACGACGGCGGCTACTCCACCTTCCGCGCCAACATCACCGAACTGCTGCGGGATGAAAACGAGCTGACCGTGGAAGTCGACAACAGCAAAAACGACCGCGTTTACCCCCAGAAAGCTGACTTCACCTTCTATGGCGGCATCTACCGCGATGTCAGCCTGATGGTGGTCAGAAAGAACCACTTCACCCTGGATTACTTCGGCGGCCCCGGCATCCGCATCACCCCCACTGTGCAGGGCGCAGATGCCAGCGTTCAGGTTACCACCTGGCACGACGGCGAAGGCGAAGTGAGCATTGAGTTGCTGGACGCTGCCGGCAACACCGTTGCCACCGGCAAAGGCCCCGACATCACCCTGACCATCTTCAACGCACACCTGTGGAACGGCGTTAAGGATCCGTACCTGTACAGCTGCAAGGCCCGCCTTGTGGTGAACGGCACGGTGGAAGATGAGACCACCACCCGCTTTGGCGTGCGCAGCTTCAAGGTTGACCCCAAGAAGGGCTTCTTCCTGAACGGCAAGTCTTACCCGCTGCACGGCGTTTCCCGCCATCAGGACCGCAAGGGCCTGGGCAACGCCATCACCCGCGAGATGCACGACGAAGACATGGCCCTGATCAAAGAGATCGGTGCCAACACCATCCGCCTGGCTCATTATCAGCACGACCAGTACTTCTATGATCTGTGCGACGAGGTCGGCATGGTTGTTTGGGCCGAGATCCCCTACATCAGTGAGCACATGCCCAACGGCCGCGAGAACACCATCAGCCAGATGAAAGAGCTGATCATCCAGAACTACAACCACCCCTGCATCGTCTGCTGGGGCGTTTCCAACGAGATCACCATCTCCACCAAGGACAAGAAGGACATGCTGGATAACCACCGCCAGCTGAACGACCTGTGCCACGAGATGGACAAGACCCGCCTGACCACCCTGGCCTGCTACGCCATGTGCGGTCCCTTCAACCGTTCGGCCCACATTACCGATATGGTCAGCTGGAACCTGTACCTGGGCTGGTACGTTCCGGGCTTTATCCTGAACGACCTGTGGATGGGCTTCTTCCATCTCTGCTTCCCCAACCGCCCGTTCGGCTACAGCGAATACGGCGCGGAGGGCATGCCCAACCTGCACAGCACACACCCCCACCGCGGCGACCACACCGAAGAATACCAGGCCAAGTACCATGAGTACATGCTGCGCTGCTTCAAGCGCCACCCCTGGATGTGGGCCACCCACGTTTGGAACATGTTTGACTTTGCTGCAGACGCCCGTGACCAGGGCGGCGAGCCGGGCATGAACCACAAGGGCCTTGTGACCTTTGACCGCAAAACCAAGAAGGACAGCTTCTATCTGTATAAAGCATGGTGGAGCGATGAAGCCTTTGTGCACATCTGCTCCAAGCGCTTTGTGGAGCGCACCGGCAGCACCGCTACCGTAAAGGTTTATTCCAACCAGAGCACCGTTGCCCTATATGTAAACGGCAACAAGGTAGGCGAGCAGACCGGCGAGCATGTTTTCACCTTCAAGGTTCCCCTGAACGGCGAACTGCACATTCAGGCCGTGGCTGGTGACCGCACCGATGAGTCCGTCATCCGCCATGTAGATACCCCCAACCCGGAATACAAGCTGCACAAGACCAAATCCAAGAGTGCAAACTGGGTATAATCTATTTTGAACACTCTGTATTTCGTTCTTGCATAATACAGTTTGTTATAGAGCATTTTCTAACAGGAGGAGAACACAATGAGTAAGAAACCCAAAGTTGGGATGTGGTCCGGCCTGACCGCCGTTACCGCCGTCCTGACCGCAGGCGCCATTGTAGGCACGACGGTTGCGTTCCATTATACGACCACCGTTAATAACTACCTGGACGCCGACACCTACAAGATCATCAGGGGCGACAGCGACGAAGACACTGAGTACTTCAAGAGCGATTTCACCTCTGATGAAGAGCGCGAGTCCTATGAGGCTGAGCTGTGCGCACAGGTTGAAGCCGAAGGCGCAGCCCTGCTGAAGAACGACAACAACGCCCTGCCCCTGGCAAGCGGCGCAAAGGTCAGCCTGTTCGGCCACGGCTCCGTGGACCTGATGTACGGCGGCACCGGTTCCGGCTCCGTTGACACCAGCAAGGCTCCCAACTTCAAGCAGGCTCTGGAAGATCAGGGCATCCAGGTCAACAGCACCCTGTGGGATCTGTATTCTTCTGACGATATGATGAAGAACTACAGCCGCATCACCCCGGCTGCCATCTCCGATACCCTGGAAGCCAACACCCAGTACGCTGTGAACGAAGCTCCCTGGAGCAAGCTGTCCAGCGCCGAGTCCAGCTTTGCTGACTACGGCGATGCTGCTATCGTTGTGTTCTCCCGTTCCGGCGGCGAGGGCGCTGACCTGCCCAGTGGCGAAAACGGCACCAATGATTCCTGGATCAAAGGCCAGGAGGGCGACGGTAACTACCTGGCCCTGTCCGCTGAAGAAAAGGAACTGCTCCAGAACCTGAAGACCCTGAAGGACAACGGCACCTTCAAGAAGATCATCGTTCTGATCAACTCTTCCAATGCCATTGAGATGGATTTCCTGAACCCGGAGATCTGCGGCGAGGATTACGGCATCGATTCCGCTATGTGGATCGGCGACGTGGGCCAGACCGGCATCAACGGTGTTGCCCAGCTGCTGGCTGGCGAGGTTACCCCGTCCGGCAGCCTGGTTGATTCCTACCTGTATGACAACATGGCCAACCCCGCCATGTACAACTTCTACACCCAGGCCTACCCCAACGCAGCAGATTACAACCTGCTGACCGATGGCCCTGATGTGCAGGGTATGTACAGCGTGTATCAGGAAGGCATCTACCTGGATTACCGTTACTATGAGACCCGCTACGAGGACGCTGTTATGGGCACCGGCAATGCCGGCGACTACAACTGGTCCACCACTGTTGCCTTCCCCTTCGGCTATGGCGACAGCTACACCACCTTCGAGTACAGCGATTTCAATGTGACCGAGTCTGCTGATGCTTTCAATGTCACCCTGAAAGTCACCAACACCGGTTCCACCTACTCCGGCAAGGAAACCGTTCAGCTGTACTTCCAGAGCCCCTACACCGATTACGACAAGGCCAACGGCATCGAGAAGGCTTCTGCTGAGCTGTGCGGCTTTGCCAAGACCGATATTCTGGCTCCCGGCGCTTCCGAGACTGTCAACATCACCGTTGACAAGAGCGAGCTGCGCACCTATGATTCCAACAACGCCAAGACCTATATTGTTGACGCTGGCGACTACTACTTCACCGCTGCCACCGATGCACACAACGCTGTGAACAACATCCTGGCTGCCAAGGGCTACACCGTTGAGAACACCGATGGCCGCATGACCGCCGATGGCAACGTTGCCCTGACCTACAAGTGGACCAACGCCGCTCTGGACAGCACCACCTTCGCCACCAGCGAAAACGGCACTGCCATCACCAACCTGTTTGATGAAGCAGACCCCAACAAGAGCAGCAGCGAACCCGGCGAAGTTACCTGGCTGAGCCGCTCCAACTGGGTTGCCACCTTCCCCACCCAGCCTGTTGTGCTGAACGCAACCCAGACCCTGGCTGATCACCTGGCTTTCACCCGTTACGACGGCAGCAAGGCTGACAGCGTTGAAATGCCCACCCTGGGCGCTGACAATGGTCTGGCTCTGGTTTCCATGATCGGTGCCGACTATGACGATCCCCAGTGGGATACCCTGCTGGATCAGCTGACCTTCAACGAGATGGTCAACACCATCACCCTGGGCTTCCACAACACTGCCGCTGTTGAATCCATCGGCAAGACCCGTACCAAAGACGAAAACGGCCCGCAGGGCCTGACCGCAGCACTGACCGGCGGCGCTTCCGCTATGTGCTACACCTCCGAAGACGTTATGGCCGCCACCTTCAACGTTGACCTGATCAACGATGTGGGCCGCTGCATTGGCGAAGACTGCCTGGCCATGGGTTACTCTGGTCTGTATGGCCCCGGCATCAACATGCACCGCACCGCTTACTCTGGCCGTAACTTCGAGTACTATGCTTCTGATCCGTTCGTTGCCGGCACCATCTGCGCTGCCGAAGTCAACGGCATCCAGTCCAAGGGCGTTTACGTTTACCTGAAGCACGTTGCCCTGAACGACTCTGAATCCAGCCGCCGCGGCGTGAACACCTGGCTGAACGAGCAGGCTGCCCGCGAAATCTACCTGGAAGTTGCCGACAAGGCCATCACCGATGGCGGCGCCTGGAGCGTTATGACCGGCTTTAACCGCTGGGGCGCTTACTGGTGCGGCGCTTACGATAACCTGCTGACCGGCTTCCTGCGCGGCGAACTGGGCATGCGCGGCATGATCATCACCGACTACTCCGGTTCCAGCAAATACATGGATCTGGCCGATGGTCTGATTGCCGGTTCCGATATCTGGGATAGCCCGGACCCGACCATCCACACCACCCTGGCTCCGAAGTACGAGAACGATGCTTACATCGTGACCGAAATGCGCGAATCCATGCACAAGATCCTGTACACCGTTGCCAACTCCAACGCTATGAACGGCTGGTCCTCCGCTGACCGCCTGAAGGTCATCACCCCGTGGTGGAAGACCGCCCTGTACGCTCTGGACACCGTTCTGGCTGTTCTGACCGTGCTGTGCATCTGGCGCCTGGTTGTTGCCATCAAGCGCAAGAAGACCTGGACTGCTGAGCAGGCTGCCAATACTGCAAGCGCTCAGAATCAACAGTAAGGTTTAGCCTCCGCATCTTCCCCCTTTTGAATCGTTTATGCCCCCGCCCGTTTCGGGGCGGGGGTCTTTGTTATGGCAATACCGCATAATTCTAAGTGCCGATACGGCGAGCGAGGTGCGGCAGCTGCTAAGCCAAAAGCGCAGATAATACTGGATGTCTTATCGAGCATTTTGGCAACGCAGATGCCGTGCCGCAGCCGCCGGAGCGGTGCTTAAGCTGCAAGGCGGGAATTGTGCGGTGTTGCCTTATGAAAGGAGAATGCCCCCATGAGTGAACAAAACTCTGCGGCGTCTGCCAGCGTCAACCGCGCCAAGCCTTACCAGCTGATGCTGTTTCCGCTTAACAACGGCGCTACCAACGTGTACTATGTTCTGGTGCTTTCCTACATTGCCACTTTCGGCAGCAAGGTTCTGGCCCTGAGCATGATCTTCGCCTCCGTGATGGTCACCGGCATGCGCCTGTTTGACGCCATTACCGACCCTATCATCGGTGCCCTGATGGACCGCACCAACGGCAAGTTCGGCAAGTTCCGCCCGTTTATGGTCATCGGCAACCTCATCATGGCTGTCAGCATCCTGGTGCTGTACTGCCTGACCCCGCTGATTCCCGCCTCCATGGAATGGGCACGTTATGTTGCCTTTGTAGCACTGTACGCCATCTGGGTCATCGGCTACACCTTCCAGACTTCCTGCACCCGTTCCGGCCAGACTGTTCTGACCAACGATCCCAAGCAGCGCCCCCTGTTCACCATCTTCAACACCGTCGGCTCCCTGCTGGGCATGGGCGCCATGCAGTTCTTTGCCCCCATCCTGGCCAAAAACTATGAGGGCGGTTACGCTTCCGCCGGTTTCTTCCGCACCCTGGCTCCTGTCGGCATCGTGATCTCCATCGCCCTGACCATCCTGGCTGTCATCGGCATCTGGGAAAAGGACCAGCCGAAGTACTTTGGCATCGGCGGCCAGAAAACCGAAAAGATCAAGGTTGCCGAGTATGTTGCCATCATCAAGGGCAACACCCCCATGCAGCGCCTGATGGTGGCTGGTGCAGGCTGCAAGCTGGCACTTTCCATTGCCACCAACACCACTGTTCTGTGCATGCTGTACGGCTGCATGATGGGCAACTATGATGGTCTGTACCTGCCCATGATGGTTCTGGGCTATGTGTTCAGCGTTCCCTTCTTCCTGCTCACCGTCCGCACCAGCCAGAAGAAAGGCCAGAAAGCCAGCCTGATGCGCTATGTCAGCGTTGCGCTGATCTGCTACATCGGCGTTCTGGTGCTGCTGCTCCTGTGGGGCAAGGGCGATGCCTTCACCCTGTCTATGATGTCTGACGGCAAGGTTTCCATCAACGTTTACACCATCCTGTTCATCGCTTTGTTCGGCATTGGCTATGGCGCTTATTACGCTACTGCCGATATGCCCATTCCCATGGTTGCCGACTGCTCTGACTATGAGACCTACATCTCCGGCAAGTATATCCCCGGTATCATGGGCACTCTGTTCAGTCTGGTTGACAAGCTGGTTTCCAGCCTGTCCGCTACCGTGGTCGGCGTGGCCGTCAGCTTTATCGGCCTTGACAGCCTGCCCACCCAGTACGACTCGTACACCCCCGGCATGAACGTGGTTGTTATCGTTCTGTTCTGCGTCATCCCCATGATGGCATGGGCTGCTACCCTGCTCGCCATGAAGAACTACAGCCTGACCGGCGAAAAGATGAAAGAGATCCAGGCCGTCAACGCCTGCCGCCGCGACGCTGTTGCGGGCGGCATGAGCCTGGAAGACGCCATGCAGAAATGGCAGACCATCGACCAGCTGCCGGCCCAGTACCGCGCAAACTAATTTTACTGTTTTCTCCTCCTCTGATACCGGTTTGATTGCGCCGGTTATTTAACTGAAACACCGGGTGCCATATGGCGCCCGGTGTTTTGTTTTGCCGCAAATCAAAGGCAATACCGCATAATTCTAAGTGCCGATACGGCGAGCGAGGTGCGGCAGCTGCTAAGCCAAAAGCGCAGATAATACTGGATGCTGCAAAGGTGAGCGCCGCCAGTGGCGGAAACAGCGAACCGAAGCAGGGGCAGCGGTCGCAGAGTGCGAGGGGCTTTTGCCCCCGAAGCACGATGCGGGTACCGCAACCCGACATTATCGAGCATTTTGGCAACGCAGATGCCGTGCCGCAGCTGCCGGAGCGGTGCTTAAGCCGTAAGGCGGGAATTGTGCGGTATTGCCTTAAAACAGAAAGCCTCCGGCTACTCGCACAATGCAGCCGGAGATTTTCTGTTAAATTCCCAATCCATCCAAAATTGATGGCAAAGTAAGGAGGCTTGTGTTAGAATAAAATCAGCTTATGCTTTTTCGCTCTGCATGGCGGCAGTCAGCTTTCTGGCGGCGAACACCAGCACAACAGCGGAGGTGAACAGGCTCTGGATCCAGACGCCTGCAAACACAAGCAGGATTTAAGGCAAAAATCCCGCTGTGTTTGTAGAAATAGACTACATTTTCGACTTTTCAGATACATCCTAGACTATTGCCCGCTGAGGATGGGAAATTATCATGGAAAAAAATCTTACAACCGGCAGCGTGTTCAAAGCCATTCTGACCTTTGCCCTGCCGTATCTGCTCTCTTACTTTTTGCAAACGCTGTACGGCATGGCTGACCTGTACATCACCGGCCGGTTCTGCGGGGTGGACAGCATCACCGCCGTTGCCAACGGCAGCCAGGTCATGCACATGCTGACCGTTATCATTGTTGGGCTTGCCATGGGTTCCACCGTCATCATCGGCCACGCCGTGGGGGCGGGCAATATGCGCGATGCCGAAGCCGCCATCGGCAACACCATCACCCTGTTCATGGCGGTCTCCCTCGGTTTTACCACCGTGCTGGTGGTCGCAGTGCGCCCGCTGGTCGACCTGATCGGTGTTCCGGCAGAGGCCGTTCCCGGCACGGTGCAGTATCTAACCATCTGCTTCATCGGCATCCCGTTCATCACGGCATACAACATCATCAGCTCCGTCTTCCGCGGTTTGGGGGATTCCAAAAGCCCGATGTACTTTATCGCCGTTGCCTGCGCCGCCAATATTGCGCTGGATATTCTTTTCATCGGTCCCATGGCCCTTGGCCCGGTGGGTGCTGCGCTGGGCACTACCCTTTCGCAGACCTTGAGTGTTATTGTTGCCTTGTTCGGCATCCGGCGGCACAAAACCGGCCTGCGGCTGAGCCGCCAGAACTTCCGCCCGCGCAAAGGCGTGCTGGGCCGTATTCTTAAAATCGGCCTGCCGGTCGCTGTGCAGGACGGCTGCATTCAGGTCGCGTTCATCATTATCACCATCATTGCCAACCACCGCGGCCTGATTGATTCTGCCGCCGTGGGCATTGTGGAAAAAATCATCAGCGCCATGTTCATTGTGCCGTCCTCCATGCTGGCGACGGTATCGGCGTTGTCTTCCCAGAACCTTGGCGCAGGCAAGCCGGAGCGCGCCGCCCAGACCCTGAAATACGCCGCCATGATCGCCACCGGTTACGGCATTGCCGTAGTATTGGTCATTGAGCTTGTGGCCGAGCCGCTGCTGGGGTGCTTCACCACCGACGCCGCCGTGGTGCTGATGGGCTGCCAGTACATCCGCGGTTATATTGTGGATACCATTTTTGCCGGGATCCACTTCAGCTTTACCGGGTATTTTGCCGCCTGCGGCAAGTCTTACATCGGCTTTCTCCACAACATCATCGCTATTGTGCTGGTGCGCGTTCCGGGGTCCTACCTGGCTTCCCGGCTGTTTGCCGGAACCCTGCTGCCTATGGGGCTGGCCGCACCGGCGGGTTCGCTGTTATCCGTCATGATCTGCGTGGCGGCCTACCGCTGGATGAAGCGCCGCGGCACCCTGTATACTGCCGCCTGACTTTTCCCCAAAGGAGCATCCGCCCATGTATGTTTTTTCTCTTCTTCAGCATTCCCACTTAACGGTGTAGCTCAAAACAACGAAAATAACGCATATTCCGCAAACACAAAATTGCTTCTGCCTTTGCAGAAACCGGTTGGATTTTTGGTGTTTCCGGTACGCCTTCGTTCTCTCGCTTACCCACGGCGCTGGCGCAAAAACTTGCCAATGCTGCGCTGCAATGCGGCAAAATCCACCGGCTTTGCAAAATGGCCGTTCATCCCGCTCTCTGCAGAAAGCTGCTCATCTTCCACAAAAGCATCGGCGGAAAGTGCAAACAACAGCACGGTCTTGGCGTCCGGGCGGTTCATGGCTTCTTTTTTCGCGTAAATCTGCTACAATAGAACCCGCATCAAAAAATGTATCATTTTTGCCCACTGCTGGAAAGGAGTTTGCTATGGCCCATACTTTTTCTTGTTCTGCCGATGCCCCGCTGGTGCGCACCACCGGCGGCTCAGTGCGCGGCTACCGTTTTGACGGGCTGGATATCTTTAAGGGCATCCCTTACGCCAAGGCCAGGCGCTTCCACGCGCCGGAGCCAGCTGTGTGGGACGGCGTGCTGGACGCCACCAGTTACGGCTATGTCTGCCCTTTGCTGGAAATGCCCAAGCCCAACGGCGAAATGCTGGTGCCCCACCGCTATTGGCTGATGAACGAAGCCTGCCAGAACCTGAACATCTGGACCCCCGCGCTGGATGACGCCCACCGCCCCGTGCTGGTGTGGCTGCACGGCGGCGGATACTTTGCCGGTTCCTCCATTGAGCAGATCGCTTACGAGGGCGAAAACATGGCCCGCTTGGGGGACTGCGTGGTGGTTTCCATCAACCACCGGCTGAACATCCTGGGCTATCTCGACCTTTCGGATTTTGGGGCGGAATACGCCAATTCCGGCAACGCGGGCGGGGACGATATCATCGCCGCGCTGCGCTGGGTGCGGGATAATATTGCTGCGTTCGGCGGTGACCCCGGCAATGTAACAGTGTTCGGCCAGTCCGGCGGCGGCGCCAAGGTAACCACCCTGCTGCAGACCCCCGCCGCGGACGGGCTGTTCCACAAAGGTATTGTGATGAGCGGCGTTCTGGGCCGCCTGGCCGACTGCACCGGCAGCGGGCGGGACTGCGCCGAGGCTCTGATGGCGGAGCTTGGCGCGGCGGATATCGCCGCACTGGAAACGGTACCCTATGCCGCGCTTGCCGCCGCTTATAATAAAGTAGCCCCCGCCTTGAAAGCAGCCGGAAAAAACACCGGCTGCGCCCCACACCCCAACGCCTTTTATCTGGGTGACCCGCTGGAAAATGCGTTCCGCCCCGAAACCGCCCGCATTCCCCTTCTGGTGGGCACCGTGTTTGGCGAGTTTGCCGCCTTCAATGGCTTCGGCCTGAACAAAGCGCAGATGAGCGCCGCCGAGGCCGAAGGTTTTGCCGAAAAAATGCTGGGCAAGCAGACGGCGGATGCCCTGCTGCCGCTGTTCCACGCCGCCTACCCCGAACGCAGCGCCGCCGACCTGCCGTTTTTGGATGTACTGTTCCGGGAGCCGACCATGCGCTATATCCGCCGCCGGGCGGAAACCGGCCCGGTGTGGAGCTATTTCTTCAATCAGGATTTCACCATTGAGGGCGGCCGCGCCCCATGGCATTGTTCCGATATCCCGTTTGTTTTCCATAATACTGAGCTGGTGCCTTCTGCCAACATTTCCGGCGTGACCCCGCAGCTGGAACAGCAGATTTTTGATGCCGTTCTGGCCTTTGCCCGTACCGGAAACCCGCAGCACAGCGGCATTCCCACCTGGCCCGCCAGCACCCCGCAACAGGAAAACACCATGCTGTTTGATTCCGCCACCCGCCTGGCCCCTAACCATGACAAAGCCCTGATTGCTGCCGCGCTGCCCGCCATCTCTGCCTTGATGGCACACAACTTTGACCCCGACAGTATCCAGCACTAATATAGAATAAAATAATAAATAATAATGAATAAAGAATAACGGCCTGCCGCTGCAAGCAATGCGCTTGTGCGGCAGGCCGTTGTTCTTTGCATATTTTACTGTTTGTTCTTAGCGGTGCGCAGGGTCTTGTAGTTTTCAAAATAAAAGTGCTTGTCCAGCAGGTCCCCCACCAGGCCAATGCCCTTGCCCATGGTGAACGCCGCGGCAATGGTGCCAATGCCCAGCCCTTCCAGGCGGCCCAGGAAGAAGAAGGTCATGCCCGCCGTAATAGCCAGGCAGGTTACATCAAAGCCGATTTTAATGCGCGGGTACGGCACCTTGGTAATGTCCGCCAGCTCCCCACGGAACAGTGTTTTTCCGCTTTGTTCCTTTTCCATCAAAAACCATCCCCTCTTTATTTTTTATAACGTCCGGTTTCCTATCATAGCACCATGGCGGGGAAAAGAATAGACTAACTATTAAAAGTCAAGCCCGAAATGCGGAGGAGTGGTGAAAAAATGCAGGCGGTTCAAAAAGGGTATAGCAAAGCAGACATCCAGACGGACGCCTAACTGAGCATATAGAAGAATGGATTTACGCAGCGTTACGATATGACTGTCTGGATTTCTCCATCGCGTAAATTAGACGCACCAATTTCTTTGCCGCATGAGAGAGCGCAACATTGTAGTGCTTGCCCTCAGTCCGCTTCTTAGCAAGGTAAGCGGCAAAGACAGGATCCCAAAGGCAGACATATTTGGTGGCGTTGTAAAGCGCGTAGCGCAGATACCGAGAGCCTCGCTTTTCCATGTGCGAGTAGGCTCCAGACAGAGAAAGCTGCCCGGACTGGTAAGTAGAGGGAGACATACCGGCATAGGCGAGGATTTTATCCGGCGAGTCGAAACGGGAGAAGTCACCAATCTCGGCAAGGATCATAGCACCCATACGAACGCCAATACCAGGGATCGTCATAATGGGAGACTGCATTTCGTCCATCATGGACTGAATAGCGGCTTCGATGTCCTCAATTTCGGCATCCAGTTCGCGGATCAGGCGGATCGTATGCTGCAATTCCAAAGACTTGGTCGGCATGACAGAGCCAACAGAACATCGGGCTGCCTCCCGAAGCGTTGTTGCCATATCTCTCCCGTAGCGACCTTTGGAGGCATCGTATAAGACTGCTTTCAAATGCGTCAGGTGTGCTCCGGCGACCTGCTTGGCACCGGGAAACTCGCTGAGAAGTGCGTAAACAGATGCCATGTGAAGTGATGGAACCAGCTTTTCCAGTTCAGGAAATAGGATCGTGACCAGACGGGAAACCGACTGCTTCAGCTTTGCCCGTTCACGAACTTTGTCAAACCGGTATCTTGTGAGTGACTTTAGCTCCTCGTTGT
>ERZ840057.582-NODE-582-length-37002-cov-21.010664_pt1 | contig 37002 bp, 46 predicted proteins | sample MGYA00519907_ERZ840057 | MGnify/ENA primary metagenome ERZ840057 (study PRJEB31850, sample SAMEA3708862) | human gut metagenome | biome: human gut; feature: human-associated habitat; material: faeces | place: China | collected 2014 ...
CATTGTTTTTAATCCCAATGTTTCCGATATTTGGCCTCTTTTTGTTTCCAATTTTACTTTATTTGCACTTTCAAATAATCCTGTATTGGTTAATGCCTGTATTGATATTGTTGCTAGTATTAATAATATGATTATTGCAATTATTAATGCAATTAATGTCATCGCCTTTTCTTGATTTTTTAAATTTTTCATTTGTTTTTCTCCTCCTATTTTGTAATTGTTCTATTACAGAACAATTATACCATTAATTTATTATAAAATCAATAATAATGTTCAAATTTAGAACATTATTATTGATAAAAAAATTCTATGCAGTTAAATTACAATCAAAGTTTTATAGGTAATCTTTATAAAAAAACCTAAATAATAAATAAGAGGATTTTAAATATGGAAAAAAATACATCTAAAGACAATAGATTAAATATTGCTGGAAAAAATATTAAGCAAATACGTAAAGAAAAAAAAATTACCCAAGAAGAACTATGTGCAAGAATGCAAATTATGGGATTTAAACTATCACGTTCTGATATTTCTAAATTAGAAACAGGAAAAAGATTTATTAATGATATTGAAATCGTAGGTTTTGCTAAAGCACTAAAAATCTCTATATTAGATTTATTTAAATAATATACTTATAAAAAAGTATTCCCATTATTAAAAAAAGATTTGCATAAAAAAAATGTCCACATGGACATTTTTTATTATACTAATTGTAATATAGCAACTTCTGCTGAATCTCCTCTTCTTGGTCCAGCTTTAACAATTCTTGTATATCCTCCAACGTTTTTACCTGCATATTTAGGTGCTATTTCGTTGAATAATTTTGCTGGTACATCAATATTATTACCTTCTGCATCTTTTACTTTATTAACTTTTCTCATTATTTTTCTTCTAGCATTTAATCTAGATGGCATGTCTTTTTGTCTTTTTTCAGTAGTTTCTTCTTTTACTACTTTTAAGAACTCTTTACCATTTTTGCTTTTTACTAATTCTGTAACTTTATTACCTTTAGAATCTAATTTAGCTTTAACAACTTTTACATCTACTTCTTCAAAATTGTCTTTTTCTTTTATAGCAAGTGATATTAAACTATCAACTATTGATTTTACTTCTTTAGCTCTTGGTAATGTAGTTTCAACTTTTCCATATACTAATAAATCAGTTGTTAGGTTTCTTAACATTGCCATTCTAATGTCTGTTGTTCTACCTAATTTTCTATTTGTTGCCACTTGTTTTTCCCTCCTTCAAAAATTTAAATATCCTATTCTTCTTCTTGTGCAAAGTCTAATCCTAATGAATGTAATTTTGCAGTTACTTCATCAAAAGATTTTTTACCTAAGTTTCTAACTTTCATCATTTCTGATTCAGATTTGCTTATTAAGTCTTCAACTGTAGATATATTTGCTCTTTTTAAACAATTATATGATCTAACTGATAATTCTAATTCTTCAATTGACATTTCAAGAACTTTTTCTTTCTTAGATTCCTCTTTTTCAACCATAACTTGTGTATTTTTAGTTGTTTCTGATAAATCTATAAATAATTCTAAATGTCCTGTCATTACTTTTGCAGCTAAGCTTAAAGCTTCATGTGCTTTTAAGCTACCATCTGTCCATACTTCTATTGTTAATTTGTCATAATCTACCATTTGACCAACTCTAGTGTTTTCAACATGATAATTTACTTTTTTAACAGGTGTATAGATTGAATCTATTGGAAGTACAGAGATATCTTGATTTGGTTTTTTATTTTTTTCAGATGAATTATATCCTCTTCCTCTATCAGCAGTTAATTCCATTACAAGGCTTCCACCTTCTGAAACTGTTGCTATATGTAAATCTGGATTTAATACTTCTACTGTTCCATCTGATTCTATATCTGCTGCAGTAACTTCTCCTTCTCCTTTGAAGTTAATTCTTAATGTTTTTTCTTCGTTTCCATCAAATTTTAATCTAACATTTTTTAAGTTTACTATTACTTCTGGTACATCTTCTACAACATTTGGTATTGTTGAAAATTCATGTAATACACCTTCAATTTTTACGCTTGTTATTGCGCATCCTGGAAGTGATGAAAGTAATATTCTTCTTAAAGAATTACCTATTGTTACACCATATCCTCTTTCTAATGGTTCACATACAAATTTTGCATAATTATTTGTTTCATCAATTTCTAGACATTCAATATTTGGCTTTTCAAATTCTATCATTTTTACCTCCTAAATTGAGACTAATCTCAAACTCCTTAAAAACTTTTTTAAGTTTTTTAAGTAAAACTTTAAAGTTTTGACTAAACCTTTACACTTACTGTCAAAAACTATTATTTTGAGTAAAGCTCTACTATTAAATGTTCTTCTATTGGAAGATCGATGTCTTCTCTAGCTGATAATCTAACTACTTTACCACTTAATTTTTCGTTATCTCTTTCTAACCAAGCTGGAACTGGTCTAGCTGAATTTTCTTCAATATTAACTTTTAATGTTCCATTGTCTTTTTTGCTTTCTCTAACAGTGATTACATCTCCTGCTTTTACTAAGTATGATGGAATATCAACTCTTTTACCATTTACTTCGAATTGTCCATGGTTTACAAATTGTCTTGCTTGAGCTCTAGATGTTCCAAATCCTAATCTGTATACAACATTATCTAATCTGCTTTCTAAAATTTGTAATAAATTTTCACCTGTTACACCTTTTTTATTTGAAGCCATTTCAAAATATTTTCTGAATTGTTTTTCTCCAACTCCATAATATGCTTTTGTTTTTTGTTTTTCTCTTAATTGTGTACCGTATTCAGAAAGTTTTGCTCTTTTTTGTCCATGTTGACCTGGTGCATAATTTCTTCTAGATATACTACATTTATCTGAGTAGCATCTAGCACCTTTTAAGAACAATTTTTGTCCTTCTCTACGGCATATACGACATTGTTCGTCTTTATATCTTGCCATTATTATTTACTCCCTTCTCTTATACTCTTCTTCTTTTTGGTGGTCTACATCCATTATGTGGTATTGGTGTTACGTCTTTAATTGCACTTATTTCTAAACCTGCTGTTTGAAGTGCTCTTATAGCTGCTTCTCTTCCAGCTCCTGGTCCTTTAACAAATACTTCTACTGTTTTTAATCCATGTTCCATAGCTGCTTTTGCTGCTGTTTCAGCAACTTGTCCTGCAGCGAATGGTGTACTTTTTCTTGAACCTTTGAATCCTAATTCTCCAGCACTTCCCCAAGAAATTGCATTTCCTTGTGTATCTGTTATTGTTACTATTGTATTATTAAAACTAGAATGAATATGTGCTGCACCTTTTTCGATGTTTTTTCTATTTCTTCTAGCAACTGGTTTTCTTGTTGTTTTATTATTAGCCATTTTCTAAAATTCCCTCCTTCATTTTAAGTGAACTTTTTTTATTTTTCTATATTCCTTTCGTTAAAATTGATTAGAATTGGTATATTGTGCATTTTTGTGATTTAAGGCAAACTGAGATTGTACTTTTGTACATCGAAGTTTGTTTAAATTGCGAAAATGTGCAAGATGCCGATTATAATCGATTTTAATTATTTTTTGCTTTTACTAACTAACTTTCTAGGACCTTTTCTTGTTCTAGCATTAGTTTTTGTTCTTTGTCCTCTTACAGGTAAACCTCTTCTATGTCTTAATCCTCTGTAGCATCCAATTTCTGTAAGTCTTTTTATGTTTAAAGCAACTTCTCTTCTTAAATCACCCTCAACTGTATATGATTCATCAATAACTTTTCTTATGCTATTAACTTCATCATCAGTTAAGTCTTTTACTCTAGTGTCTGGGTTTATACCAGCTTTTGCTAGAATTTTTTGAGAGCTTGTTAATCCTATTCCATAAATATATGTAAGTCCTATTTCTACTCTTTTTTCTTTAGGTAGATCTACTCCTGCTATACGAGCCATATTATTTTGCACCTCCAAATTTTTTTATAAAATTATATGTTTATGTTTTGCAACATATTGTTGCGGTGTCTTTATTTTTTCTAAAGGTGAAATGCACCCATGCTCTTGGGTCTTTAGATATCTTCAAGACATATATATAAACACAAATCGATATGTTAATACATATTTTATAAATACATATTTACAGCCGCTACCTATTTGTGTTATAAACTGTTTTATCCTTGTCTTTGTTTGTGTTTAGGGTTTTCACAAATAACTCTAATTACACCTTTTCTTTTAATTACTTTGCATTTGTCACATATTTTTTTTACTGATGGTCTTACTTTCATGTTTTTTGCACCTCCTATTTTTTTACCTTTTAGGTTTTATATATTTGGGTTAATTTTTTTACTTTATTTTGCTCTCCAAGTAATACGACCCTTAGTTAGGTCATATGGTGAAAGTTCTACTTTAACTTTGTCACCTGGTAGAATTTTAATATAATTCATTCTAAGTTTTCCTGAAATATGAGCTAAAATTTGATGTCCATTTTCAAGTTCAACTTTAAAATTTGTATTTGGTAGTGATTCCACTACTGTTCCTTCTACTTCTATAACATCTTCCTTTGCCAAAATATCCCCTCCTATAAGAGCAATCTATTATTATTAATGGTCTTTTTTTATTTTTTTGCAAATTTATTTTCATAATTTTCCATTTTGATATAATAACTATTACATTATACATTAATTTTTTAGTATTGTCAATATTTCTGGCTCTTTTTCTGTAATTAAAATTGTATTTTCATAATGTGCTGCCATACTTCCATCTTCAGTTATAATAGTCCAACCATCATCTAGTTCTAAAATATTAGGTTTTCCTTGTATTACCATTGGTTCAATTGCTAGAGTCATACCAGGTTCAAGTCTTATTCCTCTTCCTGCTTTTCCATAGTTTGGAATTCCTGGATCTTCGTGCATTTCTCTTCCAATTCCATGTCCTTGGAATTCTCTTACTACTGAATAGCCTTGAGAATGAACATATTCTCCTATTGCATGGCATATATCTCCTAGTCTATTTCCTTTTTTTGCATATTTTATTCCTTCAAAAAAAGCTTGTTTTGTAACATCTACTAGTCTTTGATTTTCTTTATTTGTTTTTCCTACAATAAATGTTCTTGCAGCATCTCCATTATATCCATTTTTTAAAGCTACTGTATCTATACTAACAATGTCTCCTTCTTTCAATGTTCTATATTTAGATGGTATTCCATGTATAACTTCATCATTTATAGAAACACATATTGATGCTGGAAATTTCGGAACTCCTTTTATTCCTGGGTCATACCCTTTTTCTGCTGGTTCTGCACCTAATTTTTTCATTGTTTGTTCTGCAATTTGATCTAATTCTAATGTTGTTATTCCTGGTTTAATATGTTTTTCTAACTCATCATATACAATTGCTACAACTCTTCCTGCTTCTCTCATTAATTCAATTTCTCTTTTTGATTTTATTGTTACCAATTTAGGTCGTCTCCTTTTTATAATATTTTATTTTTGCAATATTTTCAATTTGACATTTTTCGACATTTAAATGAGACATTTTTTGTGTGTCCCTATTGTCTCATTTCTTTAGCAATTTCTTCTGCTACATCTTTTCCTAACTTATTAACTGTTTTACTAACTATTTCTGTCTCTAAATTTCCTTGTTTTTCATAATAATCTACTAATGGACTTGTTTGTTCAAAATAACTTTTTAATCTTGCTTTTACAGTTTCTTCTGTATCATCTTTCCTTTTTACCAATTCTGAACCACATTTATCGCATATTCCTTCCACTTTTGGTGGATTTAAAACTATATTATAAACAGCTTTACATTCTTGATTTGAACATACTCTTCTATTTACTATTCTTTCAATTATTTCTTCTTCTGGTGTTGTTAAATTTATTACTTTATCAACTTTTTTTCCTTTTTCTGTTAATATTTTGTCTAGTACTTCTGCTTGTTTTACTGTTCTTGGAAATCCATCTAATATTATTCCATTTTGAACATCTGCTTCATTTAATCTATCTTCTACTATTTTTATTGTAACATCATCTGGTACTAATTGACCTTTTGATATATATTGTTCTGCTAATTTTCCCAATTCAGTTTGTTCTTTTATATTCTTTCTAAATATATCTCCTGTTGACACTTGCTTAATTCCAAGTTTTTCTTGTAATATTCCGGCAACAGTTCCTTTTCCTGTTCCTGGAGCTCCTAACATAATAATTATCATTAAAATTTCTCCTTTCGCTCACTTCGTTCGCTCATCATCACATAAATTTTGAAAAATTTATGTGACAAATCCTGGGCGTTCGCTCATCATCCAAAATTTTTTAAATTTCGTCTGCTAAAACTTTATATTTTTTATTAGATTATTTTATAATAATCTTTATAATATTTATTTTTTATACTTTATTAGTATTTACATATAATTTGTAAAATATAATAAAATTATCCATAACAAATAAACATTATAAAAACTATTATTAAATTTTTCTGCAAATTCACCAACATATAAAAACCATTATAGGGTGATATGTAAAACAACATACCTCCCCACAATGTTACATTTATTCTAAAAATCCTTTATAGTGTCTCATAACTAATAATGATTCTAATTGTTGTACAGTTTCTAATGCTACCCCTACAACGATTAATATAGATGTACCACCAAATGCAATATTAAGTCCTGTGAATCTTAAAAGCATTGGTAATATTGCTATTACTGCTAAAAAGAATCCACCAAACCATGTTAATGTTGCAATTATTGATGATAAATAATCTGTTGTTGGTTTTCCTGCTCTTATTCCTGGTATAAATCCACCATTTTGTTTAATATTGTTAGATACTTCTGCTGGATTAAATGTTGCATAAGTATAGAAAAATGTAAATGCCATGATTAATACTAAATATACTAATGCATTAGCTATACTATACCCAATACCTACACTTGAAGATGATGTAGCTATTGAAAATTTATATACTCCTGCCCAAAATCCAGTTTGAGTTGCTATATCCTTTACAAATATTTGTATTATCATTGCTGGAAATGTTAAAAATGATGATGCAAATATTATTGGCATAACACCAGCCATTGCTAATTTCAATGGTATATGTGTATTTTGTGCCCCAACCATTTTTCTTCCAACTACCTTTTTAGAATATTGTACTGGTACTCTTCTTTCAGCTTGTTGTATAAATACAACACCTGCTACTAAAATAATAGCTCCTATTAACATTCCTAGTGCCATCAATAATCCTGTTGTACTAAATCCATTACTTGTGAATATTAAATTCCATAATGTTGTTACAAAACTTGGCAATCCTGAAATTATACCAATAAAGATAATTATTGAAATTCCATTTCCTATTCCTTTATTTGTTATTTCATCTCCAAGCCACATTAATATTGATGTTCCAGCAACTAATGAAATTACTACTAAAGCAGCTGTTGAGAAATTAGTGTTTACAAATATTCCAGAAGATTTATAAGAAACAAATACACCAATTGCTTCAACTAATGCTAAAACTAATGTTAACATTTTTGTATATTTGTTTATCTTTTTTCTTCCTTCTTCTCCACCTTCTTTTGTCAATCTTTCTAAAGAAGGTATTATCATTCCTAATAATTGGATTACAATTGAAGCTGTAATATATGGACTAATTGACATTGCAAATACTGAGAATCTTGAGAAAGCTCCTCCGGAAATCATATCAATTAATCCTGCAACTCCATTATTTGAAGACATTGCTTCATTTAATGTTATACTATTTACTCCAGGTACTGTAATATAACATCCTAATCTAAATATTACTATTAATAATAATGTATACAATATTCTTTTTCTTACATCAGGTGTTTTTAATGCATTTCTGATTGTTTTAAACAACTAAATCACCTCAGCCTTTCCACCTAAAGCTTCAATTTGTTCTTTAGCTTTTGCAGTAAATCTTGTAGCTTTAACATTTAATTTTTTATCTAATTTTCCAGTTGCTAATACTACTATTCCATCATTTACTTTTCCAATTATTCCATCAGCTAATAATGTTTCAGCTGTTACATCAGCTACTGTTGATTTATTTAACATTGTTAATGTTACTTCTGTATAATTTTTAGCGTGAATATTGTTGAATCCTCTTTTTGGTAATCTTCTATATAATGGTGTTTGACCACCTTCGAATCCTCTTCTTACTCCGCCACCTGATCTAGCTTTTTGTCCTTTATGTCCTCTTCCTGATGTTTTTCCAAGTCCAGAACCGATTCCACGACCTACTCTTCTTCTTGAAACTCTTTCTTCAGCTGGTTTTAATTCTCCTAACTTCATTTTGCGCTTGCACCTCCTCTTTCTTTAACAGGGTACATATTTTACAAGTTATTTATTATATAAAAGCAACTTTATATATCTTGTAAATATGTAAAATCCCTCTACTAAATTTCGTATTCTACTATAAAATATCTTCTACTTTTTTACCTCTTTTTTTAGCTACTTGTTCAGCTGTTTGCATAGCTTTTAATCCTTCGATTGTAGCATAAACAACGTTTCTTGGATTGTTTGTTCCAATAACTTTTGTTCTTATGTTTTTATATCCTGCAAGTTCTAGTACTGGTCTAACGCTACCTCCAGCTATTAATCCAGTACCAACAGCAGCTGGTTTTAATAAAACTTTAGCACTACCGAATTTTCCAACAAATTCATGTGGAACTGTTGTATCAACGATTGGTACTTCAACTAAGTTTTTCTTAGCTTCTTGCATAGCTTTTTTTATTGCGTCTGGAACTTCGGCAGCTTTACCATTTCCAACACCAATATTTCCGTTTTCATCACCAACTACAACTACAGCACTAAATCTAAAAGTTCTACCACCTTTAACAACTTTTGCAACTCTGTTTATGGCAACAACTTTTTCTTTTAATTCGCTTTTTTCTTCCATTGGTTTTATTTCCTCCTCTTTTTATTCTAGAATTTTAATCCGCCTTCTCTAGCAGCTTCTGCTAATTCTTTTACTACCCCGTGATAAATATATCCACCACGATCGAAAACTACTGTATCTATATTTTTTTCTAATGCTTTTTTAGCTATCATTGCTCCAACTTCTTTAGCAGCTTCTTTATTAGCATGTTTTGTTTTTATATCTTTATCTAATGTTGAACAACTAACTAATGTATTTCCAGCAACATCATCTATGATTTGTACATATAAGTTTGCGTTACTTCTATATACACATAGTCTTGGTCTTTCACTTGTTCCAGATACTTTTGTTCTAACTCTTAAATGTCTTCTTGTTCTTTCCATTTTTCTATCTGTTTTCTTAACCATTTTTATTCTCCCTTTCCCTACGCTCTGCTCCGGTCATCGTCATTCAAAATTTTTTCAAAATTTTGCCTGCCAAACTCAAACTATTTTAGCTACGTAGTAATTATACAATTAATATGCTTTATTTCGTTTTAGACTTTTTGGTTTATTATTTTAATTCAAATCAAAATTAGTATATTGTGCATTTTTATAAATTAAGCAGGCTGAAGTCGTACGTCTGTACGTCGAAGTCTGATTAATGAAATAAAAATGTGCAAGATGCTGATTTTCATTTGAATTTATTTACCAGTTTTACCTTCTTTACGTCTAATAACCTCATCAGCATATTTAATACCTTTACCTCTATATACTTCTGGTGGTCTTTTAGATCTTACAACAGCTGCTGTTTGACCTACTAATTCTTTATCAATACCTCTAACGATAATTGTATTTGCATTAGGAACATCAAAAGTAATTCCTTCTGGAGCTTCCATAATTACTGGATGAGAATATCCTAAAGTCATATTTATTCCTGTTCCTTGTTTTGCAACTCTGTAACCAACACCATTGATTTGTAATTCTTTAGTGTATTCATGTGTTACACCAATTATCATGTTATTGATTAAAGTTCTTGTTAAACCATGTAAACTTCTGTTAGCTGGTTCATCATTTTTTCTTGTTACTTTTATAACATTATTATTCATTTCTAAAGAAATATTTTTATGTACTTCTCTTTCTAATGTTCCTTTTGGTCCTTTTACAGTAATTTTGTGTCCATCTATTTTTACTTCTACACCATCAGGTACTGTTATAGGTTTATTTCCTATTCTTGACATTTTCTTTTCCTCCTTATATTTTGATATGTCTCATAGCTTTCGCCTTATAAGTGGATATTACCAAACATATGCTAATACTTCTCCACCTACGCCTAATTGTCTTGCTTCTTTATCTGTTTTTAAACCTTGAGATGTAGAGATTATAGCTATCCCTAAACCGTTTAATACTTTAGGTAATTCTTCTTTAGAAGCATAAACTCTTAATCCTGGTTTACTGATTCTTCTTAAACCATCAATTACTCTATTTCCTTTTTCGTCATATTTAAGAGTAACTCTGATGATTCCTTGATTTTCATCTTTTATTTCTTCATAAGCTTTAATATATCCTTCTTTGAATAATATTTCAGCTATTCCTGTTTTCATTTTTGATGCAGGTATATCTACTGTTTTATGTTTTGATGTATTTGCATTTCTGATTCTTGTTAACATATCTGCGATTGGATCTGTAGTATTCAACTCTTTTTCCTCCTTTTCTTTATAAAATGTTTATTGTGTATTTATATCTCTAAAAATTAATTTAAAGTAGTAAGATGTGCATTTTTGATATTTATTACAAGACGAGGCTATACGTTTGTATGCCGAGATTTGTAATAAATGTTAAAAATGTGCAGATTGCTGCTTTTAATTGATTTTTACCAGCTAGCTTTCTTAACTCCTGGTATCTCACCTTTATGTGCTAATTCTCTAAAGCAAACACGGCAAATACCATATTTTCTGATATATGCATGTGGTCTACCACATAATTTACATCTATTATATTCTCTTGTGCTGTATTTTTGTGGTCTTGCTTGTTTTATTTTCATTGATTTTTTAGCCATCTAATTTTACTCCTTCCCTGGACTTATTTATTTATATTTTGCAGAATTAATTTAAAACAAGTATAACAAGGCAGTCAAGCTAAAAAACCGGAATTGTACTTTTTGTACAATGAGGATTTTTTAAGCGTAGACTAACGAAGTTAGACGCCGTTTAAAATTAATTCTTAAAAGGCATTCCCATAAGCTTTAATAATTCTTTTGCTTCTTCGTCTGAATTAGCTGTTGTTACGAATATAATATCCATACCTCTTAATTTATCTACTTTATCATATTCGATTTCTGGGAATATTAATTGTTCTTTTATACCCATTGAGTAGTTTCCTCTTCCATCAAATGAATTTCCTGAAACTCCTCTAAAATCTCTAACTCTAGGAAGTGCTACATTGAATAGTTTATAAGCAAAATCATACATTTTGTCTGATCTTAATGTTACTTTACATCCTATGTTTGCACCTTCTCTTAATTTGAATGCAGCAATTGATTTTCTAGCTTTTGTTATTACTGGTTTTTGACCTGTAATAATACTTAAATCATTCATTGCATTTTCTAATGATTTAGGATTTTCTTTTGTGTCTCCTAAACCTATGTTTATAACTATTTTATCAAGTTTTGGAACTTGCATAATTGATTTATAATTAAATTTTTTCATTAATGCTGGAACTACTTCTTTTTCATATTGTTCTCTTAATTTTTCCATTATGAATTAGTCCTCCCTTCTCTATTATTTTAATTTTGCACCGCATTTTTTACAAACACGAACTTTTACACCTTTTTCTTCGCTATATCCAACTTTTGTAGCTTTTCCACATTTAGAACATACTACATTTGCTTTTGAACTTGGTATAGCAACTTCAACTGATATTATTCCGCCTTCTTCTCCTTGTTTTCTTGGTTTAACATGTTTTTTTCTAATGTTAGCACCTTTAACAACGATTTTGTCAGCTTTTGGTATTACTTCTAGTACTTCTCCTGTTTTTCCTTTATCGTTTCCAGATAAAATTTGAACAGTATCTCCTTTTTTTATTCTCATTAGAGATTGCCTCCCTTCTTAAATTTTCTGATATTTACAAATTAAAGAACTTCTGGAGCTAAAGATAATATTTTCATATAATCTTTTTCTCTTAATTCTCTTGCAACTGGTCCAAATATACGTGTTCCTCTTGGTGTTCCGTCTTCTTTTATAATTACAGCTGCGTTTTCATCAAATTTTATATATGATCCGTCTTGTCTTCTTAATCCTTTTTTAGATCTTACGATAACTGCTTTTACAACATCACCTTTTTTTACAACGCCACCTGGTGTTGCTGTTTTAACTGAAGCAACTATAACATCACCAATGTTTGATGTTTTTCTATATGATCCACCTAAACATCTAATACACATAATTTCTTTTGCACCTGTGTTATCAGCTACTTTTAAAATTGTTTGTTGTTGTATCATTTTGGTTATTCTCCCTTCATTTTTTGTTTTAAAATAAATCAAAAGTTATAAGATGTGCATTTTTGATATTTATTACAAGGCGAGGCCATACGTTTGTATGCCGAGATTTGTAATAAATGTTAAAAATGTGCAGATTGTGACTTTTCATTTATTTTATTATTGCTTTTTCAACTACTCTAACTACTCTCCATCTCTTATCTTTAGAAAGTGGTCTTGTTTCCATAACTTCAACTTTGTCACCTTCATGGCATTCGTTGTTTTCGTCATGTGCTTTTAATTTATATGTTCTTTTAACTGTTTTTCCATATACATCATGTCTAACACTTGTTTCAACTGCTACAACAACTGTTTTATCCATTTTGTCAGATATTACAGTTCCTGTCATTGTTTTACGAAGATTTCTTTCTTCCATTTATGAATCCTCCCTTTTTTGTTATTTATGCTTTAGCTTCTGCTATTTTTCTTTCTGTTAATACAGTATTTATTTTAGCTATATCTTTTTTAACTTCTTTTATTTTCATTGGATTATCTAATCCGTTTGTAGCTAAACTAAATTTTAATTTAAATAATTCTGTTTTTAGTTCACCTAATTCTTTTTCTAAATCTGGTGAAGACATTTCTCTTATTTTACTAATCTTCATCATTTCCACCTACCTTTTCAGATTCTCTAGCAACGAATTTTGTTTTATTAGGTAGTTTATTCATTGCAAGTCTTAAGGCTTCTCTAGCTGTTTCTTCTGGCACACCAGCAATTTCAAACATTACTCTTCCTGGTTTTACTACAGCTACCCAATATTCTGGAGCACCTTTACCTTTACCCATACGAGTACCGATTGGTTTAGATGTTATTGGTTTGTCTGGGAATATTTTAATCCAAACTTTTCCACCTCTTTTTATATAACGAGTCATAGCAATTCTGGCTGCTTCGATTTGATTACTTGTAATTAAACCTGCTGTTACAGCTTGTATTCCGTATTCTCCATCTGTAACTCTATTTCCTCTTGTTGCTTTTCCTCTCATTCTACCTTTTTGTACTTTTCTATGTTTTGTTCTTTTTGGCATTAATGGCATTATTGGTCTCCTCCTTCCATTTTCTTAGTAGGAAGAACTTCTCCTTTATATATCCAAACTTTTACACCGATTTTTCCATATGTTGTATCTGCTTCTGCAAATCCATAATCTATATCAGCTCTTAAAGTTTGAAGTGGAATGTTTCCTTCTTTATAGAATTCAGTTCTAGCCATGTCAGCTCCACCTAATCTTCCTGATACTGAAGTTTTAATTCCTAAAGCACCAGCTTTAAGTGATTTTTGCATACATTGTTTCATAGCTCTTCTGAATGAAATTCTTCTTTCTAATTGTCCTGCAATATTTTCTGCAACTAATTGTGCATCTGTATCGATGTTTTTAACTTCAACGATATTTAAGTTAACATCTTTTCCTATTAATTTGCTAACTTCTGCTTTTAATGCTTCTACACCAGCTCCACCTTTACCGATTATAATTCCTGGTTTAGCTGTGTATAAACTAATTTTTACCATTTTTGCTGTTCTTTCGATTTCTATTTTAGAAATTCCAGCTGTATATAATTTTTTCTTTAAAAATTTACGTATTTTTTGGTCTTCTACTAAATAATTTGCAAAGTCTTTTGAATCTGCATACCATTTAGAGTTCCAATCTTTTATTATACCAACTCTCGCACCTGTTGGATGTACTTTTTGACCCATGGTTAAATTAAGCCTCCTTTTCTTTTAATACTATTGTTATATGACTTGTTCTTTTTCTAATTCTAACTGCTGAACCTTTTGCAGCTGGTCTTATTCTCTTTAATGTTGGACCTTGGTTTGCAAATATTTCAGCAACATATAAGTTTTCATGTTTCATATCATGATTGTTTTCAGCGTTTGCAATTGCTGATTTTAATAATTTTTCTAATACTTCTGATGATGCTTTTGGTGTAAATTTCATTATTGCTAATGCTTCATCAACATCTTTTCCTCTTATTAAATCTGCAACTATTTTAACTTTTCTAGATGAAATTCTTGCAAATTTAAGTGTTGCTCTTGCTTCTTTTACTAGTGTTTCTTCCACTTTTCTTACCTCCTTCTTTTTCGTCAGGGGATACACCTTTATATGTGATAAATTCTCTAAAGATAAGGTGTTTTCCCTACCCGTATGAATTGGTGATTACCCTTTATTGGATTTTTGTTTATTTTTTAACTGTTGTTTTTTTGTCTCCAGCGTGTCCTTTAAATGTTCTTGTTGGAGCAAATTCACCTAATTTATGACCGATCATTTCTTCAGCTATATATACTGGAACGTGTTTTCTTCCGTCATGTACAGCTATTGTATGACCAACCATTTGTGGATATATTGTTGAAGCTCTTGACCATGTTTTTAGAACTTCTTTGCTTCCTGTTTCGTTCATTGCTTCTATTCTTTTTAATAGTTTTTCTTGAACGAATGGTTTTTTCTTGCTTGATCTAGACATATACCATGTTCTCCCTTCATATTGCTAATTGCCATCCGAAAATTATTAAAAATTTTCGGGTAACAAATTGCTATTTTATATTTTAAAATCTTATTTTCTTCTCTTAACAATAAATTTGTTTGTAGATTTCTTTTTATTTCTTGTTTTGTATCCAAGAGCTGGTTTACCCCAAGGTGTCATTGGTCCAGCGTGTCCTACTGGAGCTTTACCTTCACCACCACCATGTGGGTGATCTACTGGGTTCATTACAGAACCTCTAACTTCTGGTCTCCATCCCATGTGACGTTTTCTTCCGGCTTTACCGATTTTAACGTTTTCATGATCTGCATTTCCTATAACTCCTATAGTTGCTCTACATTTAGCTAAAACTTTTCTCATTTCTCCTGATGGTAATCTTAATGTTGCATATTTTCCTTCTTTAGCCATTAATTGAGCACTTTGTCCAGCTGTTCTTACTAATTTTCCACCTTGTCCTGGATTTAATTCTACATTGTGGATTAATGTACCTACTGGAATGCTGTCGATTGGCATGCAATTTCCAACTTTTATATCAGCTGTTTCTCCTGATATTACTTTGTCTCCATCTGTTAATCCTTGTGGTGCTAATATATAAGCTTTTTCTCCATCTTCATATTGGATTAATGCTATATTTGCACTTCTGTTTGGATCGTATTCTATACCGATAACTGTTGCTTCCATGTTATCTTTTCTTCTTTTAAAATCTATTATTCTATATTTTTGTCTGTTTCCTCCACCTTGATGTCTTACTGTTATTCTACCATAACTGTTTCTTCCAGCTTTTTCTTTCTTTTTTGCAAGTAAAGATTTTTCTGGTGTTTTCTTTGTTATTTCAGCAAAGTCTGAAACTGTCATGTTTCTTCTTGATGGTGTGTATGCGTTGAAGTGTTTCATTCCCATTTTCTATTCTCCCTTCAAAACGATGAAAACCTTCGCATTACTTCGTTAAATTTAAAAATATTTCTTTGATATACTTATTGTATTATCTCATCAATATTTTTAAATTTGCCTTGTACTGCTTGCTTTTGCTCGTTTTTCTTCTCTACTTTTTATTTACGGATATTTTTCCTGCTCCGCATAACAGATATTCTTTGTTTTCCTGGTGTTTTCCAGATATTATTTTAAATATTCATCTTCTACATCTATCGTAGAATTAGAATCTGCTTTTACCTGAAAGTTACTTTGGAAATTATTATCTTCTAGACTTTTTAATCGTTCTGATAAATCCAATCGTTCTTCACTTTTTAATTTGAATCTATTCACATTTTTTTCTACAAAATCTCTATATTCTGTTTCTTGTTTATATTCTTTAGTAAATACTTCTTTTATTTTTTGTAAAAAACTCATTTCCATATCCTTTCATGTTTTATAATTAAGCACCCATAAATTCATCTATAGAATCTTTGAATTTTTTAGTAGCTTTAGTTGCTTTACCACCTTTAGCTAGGTAAGATACTTCTGCTGGATTTGTTTCTATAGTAACTATAGCTTTTTTCCAATCTGAAGTTTTACCTGTATGGTATCCAACTCTTTTTGTTTTTCCTTTAACTGTCATAGTATTTACTTTTAATACTTTAACTTCAAAAAGTTTTTCAACAGCTTTTGCTATTTCAACTTTTGTAGCTTTTTTGTTAACTTTGAATGTGTATTTTCCTTGTTGTAATTCATCATTACTTTTTTCAGTAACAACTGGTGCAATTATAATTTCTTCTGGTTTCATTATGCGTACACCTCCTCAATTTTCTTAACAGTTTCTAGAGGTAAAACTAGGTTGTTGTATTTTAATAAATCAAATACGTTGATATTGTTTAAAGTTATTGTTTTAACTCCTTCAATATTTCTAGCTGACATTAATACATTTTTGTTGTTTTCTGGAAGAACTATTAATGTTTTTCCTTCAACTTTTAAGTCTGCTAAAGCTTTTACCATTGTTTTTGTTTTGATTTCTGCTAATTCTAATTTATCAACAACTGTTAATTCTTTTTCTAATACTTTTGAACTTAATAAAGATTTAATTGCTAATCTTCTTTCTTTTTTGTTAACAGTATATTTGTATGAACGAGGTTTTGGACCTAAAGCTATACCACCTTTTACCCATTGTGGAGCTCTGATACTTCCTTGTCTTGCTCTACCTGTTCCTTTTTGTCTCCATGGCTTTCTACCACCACCACGTACTTCTGCTCTTGTTTTTGTACTTTGTGTACCTTGTCTTTGATTAGCTAAGTAGTTAACTAGTACGCTATGTACTATTGCTTCATTTGGTTCAATTCCAAATATAGCTTCTGCTAATTCAACATCACTTACTTTTTTACCTTTTATATCATATACATCTACTTTTGGCATTTTGTATTTCCTCCTTCCTTCTATTTAGTAGCCTTTACAGCTGATTTTATTTTTAAGATAGATCCTTTTGCTCCTGGAACACTACCTTTTAATAAGATTACATTTTTATCCATGTCTACTCTTACAACATCTAAGTTTTGTATTGTAATTGTAACTCTTCCCATATGTCCTGGAAGTTTTTTACCTTTAAATACTCTACCTGGTGTTGATGTAGATCCCATTGAACCTGGTCTTCTGTGGTACATTGAACCATGTCCCATAGGTCCTCTGTGTTGTCCATGTCTTTTGATAACACCTTGGAATCCTTTTCCTTTAGATATTCCTTGAACATCTACTTTTTCTCCTGCTTCAAATACATCTGCTTTAACTTCGTCTCCAACTTTAACACCTTCAACTGATTCTAATCTGAATTCTCTTAAGTGTTTTTTTGCTTCAAGACCAGCTTTTGTAAAATGTCCTTTTTCTGGTTTGTTTATATGTTTATCTTTTACTTCACCGAATCCTAATTGTACTGCATCGTATCCATCAGTTTCAACTGTTTTTACTTGTGCTACTGTACATGGTCCAGCTTCTATAACTGTTACTGGAATTACATTTCCTTTTTCATCAAAGATTTGTGTCATTCCAACTTTTCTTCCGATTATTCCTTTTTTCATTTTTATTTCCTCCTACTATTGGCTGATTTTTGTATTAGCATATTTGCCAAATCAGCTTGGTTTGATGTTTGAAACTATAATTTTATTTCAATGTCAACACCTGCTGGTAATTCTAATTTCATTAGATTATCAACTGTTTTTTGTGTTGGGTAAAGAATGTCTATAACTCTTTTATGTGTTCTCATTTCAAATTGTTCTCTTGAATCTTTGTATTTGTGTGGAGAACGTAAGATTGTTACTACTTCTTTTTGTGTTGGTAATGGAATAGGACCTGAAACTTTTGCTCCTGTTTTTTTAGCTGTTTCTACTATTTTTTCAGCAGACTGATCTAAAACTACATGGTCATAAGCTTTTAATCTTATTCTAATTTTTTCACTTGTTACAACTGTTGTTTTTGCCATTGTAATTTTCCCTCCTTATATATTTTTATTTTTTGGGTTTCCCCGTTGACAGCTATGTTTACTGTCTAAATTACCTTGGCAAGTTAAAACGCACTCTGGTGTTTTGTAAACATCCTTTTTAAAAATCCAAAATACGCATGATAATTCTGGATAAGTGCATATACTTACCGCCTGGTCTGTGCCATGACATACTCCATTGAAGTTCCCTCCATCCTAATTCCGTAAGGATGTAGCCACATTCAATATCATCGCTTAATTCATGCTTATATATTATACAATGCTTTTAGCTATATGTCAACAGATTTATTGAAATATTTCTGAAATATTTTGTAATATTTTTGAAACAAAAAAATGATCACATTCTATATTTTAGATATATAAAAATATTGATATGCAAATTTTTATAGTCAAAAAACAAAAATATTTGCATACCAATACTTAAAAGTTTATTATTCATTTATAATTTTATCAATTGATTGTTCTCTCATTTCTTTAATAATTTTACAACTATTATCAAGTTTAGCCTGTTCTGCTTCATTTAATTCAAGTTCTAATAATTCTCTAACACCCTTACCATTAATAATTGCTGGAACACCAATAAAAATATCATCTTGTCCATATTGTCCATCTTTTAAATAAGTAGAAACTGTTAAAATAGAATTGTCGTTATCTAATACAGATTTAACAATTTTACTTAATGCCATACCTATACCATAGTAAGTTGCTTTCTTCTTATTAATAATTTCATATGCTGCATTTACAACATCTTGGTGAATTTTATCTAAATCCTCCATTGGATGTTTGCCATCTTTCATAACATCTTTCATTCTTTTGCAACCAACATATGCATGATCCCATGGAACAAATGAAGAATCCCCATGTTCTCCCATTATATATGCATGTATATTTTTACTAGAAACTTTTAAATAACTTGACATTATATAACGTAATCTGGCTGTATCTAAAACTGTTCCTGAACCAAATACTTGATTTTTTGGAAGTCCTGACACTTTTGAGACAACATATGTCATTAAATCAACTGGATTACTTGCAACTATAATAACTCCATTAAATCCACTTGCCATTATACTTTGTGTTATTTGTTTCATTATTTTTGTATTTGTCTCTGCAAGTTCTAATCTTGTTTGACCTGGTTTTTGTGCAATTCCTGCTGTAATTACAACTACTTGTGCATCTTTACACTCATCATAGTCACCTGCCTTTATAATCATTTTTTGTGGTGCAAATGGTAATCCATGTGATAAATCCATTTGCTCTCCTATTGTTTTATCCTTATCTATATCTATTAATACAAGTTCACTTACGCCCCCTCTATTCAACATTGTGTATGCCATACTCATACCTACAAATCCTGTTCCTACTAAAACCACTTTTCCTTTTTTCATTAATATCATCCTTTCTTATGGTTTATTTTAAGAATGTGACATTAGATTATTAACATTCTTTTACCTAAATTTTCTATAATATTATATAACTATTTTTCATATTTTTAAACAGATTATTAAAAAAAAATTTACTTTTTGCTTATTTTATGATATAATGCAAAAAATTAAACAGAGTAAGGAGTGTTATAAAATGTCTAGTTCAGATAATATCACTGCTTTGGCTGAAAATAAAGTTCTAATTTTATATACATTAAATCAAATCCCAAATGGTTTATCTAATGACGGATTATATAAAATTATTTCTTCTATTAATGATGTTAACTACTTCTATTTTAAAGAGGTTTTAACTGATTTATTAGATTCAAAGTTAGTGGGAATGTTCACAAAAGATGAAGAAGATGAATCTGTACTAAAAATAACAAGTGAAGGAAAAAATGCACTTTCTCTTACAATTGATGTATTACCTGGAATATTAAAATTGAAAGCTGATAATGTTTTTCAAAAAGAATTCTCTTCAATAGCTGATGAGACTTCTATTATAGCTGAGTTTATTCCAAGAAGTGAAAATGATTATACAATTAAGTGTAAAGTTATAGAAAAAAATGAAACAATATTTGAAGTTAGAACTTTTGCAGGTTCTCGTGATAGAGCTAAAAAAATTGTAGACAATTGGAACAAAAATGCTTCTAAAATATATCCTAAAATATTAGATTTATTACTAGAAGATTAAAAGTTGTCAAAAGGGACGCCCCTTTTTGACAACTTTTAATTTATATATTATATAATTATTTTAGAATTTTACTTGTCAAAAAGGGGCGTCCCTTTTGACAACTTTTTTCTTCTTAATATCCAACCTTCTTCACATTTAATTGGTAATTTCATAAATACTTTTTGTCCTTTAACTCCTGGACTTACACTATCTATTTCTTCTCCTGTTTCATAATCCCACAATCTTTCTATTTTAAATGTCTCTGGTTGTAATTTATTTGGAATTATTATTTCTATTGTATCTCCAACTATTAATTTATTTTTAATTTCTATTGTTGATTTTTCATTTTCATATTTTAATATTTTTCCACCAAATTCATATTTATCATTATATTGTCTTCCACTTAAATCTTGAATATCTTTATTTTTTCTATCATTAAAATAAAATGTTGTAAATTCTCTTGTTTTTACTTTTTCTATTTCATCCATATATTTTTTATAATCATAATTTTGTGGGTCTTTCATATAATCATCTATTGCATTTCTATATACATTGATTACACTTGCTATGTAATATTCCGTTTTCAATCTTCCTTCTATTTTTAAGCTATCTATTCCCATATTTATTATTTCAGGAATTTCCTTTATTAAGCATAAATCTTTTGATGAAAATATACTTGTTCCATATTCACTTTCTTCTATTGGATATAGTTGTCCTGGATTGTTTTTTTCTTCTGCATATAAGTTATATGACCATCTGCAACTTTGCGCACAATCACCTAAATTTGCACTTCTTCCACACATAAAATCACTTAAGAAGCATCTTCCTGAAAATGCAAAACATATTGAACCATGTCCGAACATTTCTACTTCTAAATTTTCTGGCTTGTTTTCCATTATGTATTTTAATTGCTCTTTGTTTATTTCTCTTGCCATTATGACTCTTTTTGCTCCATTTTTGTACCAGAAATTTGCATCATGTAAGCTTACTATATTTGCTTGTGTGCTTACATGTATTGGTACATTTGGTGCATATTGTTTTAATGTTTCTATTACTCCTCCATCTGCTGCTATTATTGCATCTGGTTTTACCTCATTTAATATTTTTGCCATTTCTATTATTTCTTCATATTTATCGTCCCATGCAAATATATTTAATGTTACATGTACTCTTTTTCCTATACTGTGTGCATATTCTATTGTTTTTATTAAATCGTTATTATCCATGTCTGCTCTTGTTCTTAATGATAATGATGATGTTCCACAGTATACTGCGTCTGCTCCGTATTTAAATGCTGTTTTTGCTTTTTCAAATGACCCTGCTGGTGCTAATAATTCTATTTTTTTCATTTTTTCTCTCTGCCCTTCAATATTTATTCTTTATTTAATATACACTCTTTATCATCATTTTGTCAATACAAAGTTACATATAGTTTCATTTGCAAGGTTCATTAGTTACTATTCACAGTTTAAATATTTTAGATAGTTTACCAAAAATTTGTTGATTTTATTACTATTTTTTGGTATAATTAAATTTACATTTTATATACTTATAAAGGAGTGATTTTTTATGGATAATAATTTTAAAAATGCATTAAAAATTGATACACTTAATACCAATAATACCTCTTCTAATAAATCAAATAAAACCAATTTATTATTGTCAAAATTAAGTTTATTAAATATTCCTGAAAATGTATTAATTGAATTATCAGATGATTATAAATATTTAAACATCCAATTAAAGCCTTCATCACAAGAAGAACAACATTTACTATTTCAATTTCCAATAGAAGAAACTGATTTATCTGCTTTAAAAAATAGGCATGATTATCAAGACTTGTTAAATAGATATAATTTATACACAAATGATTACGTAGATGAAATTAAAAAATACTCTATATTAGAAAGAGCATATCTTCAGAAAAGATTTCCTGGATTGGTTTTTAATATAAAAATTAGAATAAAATCATATGATAGTTACATTAATAAATTAAATGAAAATATATTAAAAGGTAAAGATCCTTATATAAATGATATAATGGCAGAAAGAATCATTATTTCTGAGTATAATGGAAGTACAGATGAATCTATACTTAAAGATATGTGTGATCAAGTTTCTAAAGCTTTATATGATTTTAGGATTCAAACTAACTTTAGAATGAAAAAAGATCTTGAACCAAATAAAGCCAATTCAGACAAAGAATATGTAACAAAAGATTACATAGCACACCCTAAAGATAATGGTTATCAATCTGAGCATATTTTAATGGAACATAAAAAAAATAAAGATTTTAAATACGAAACTCAAGTAAGGACTTTAGAAATGGAATCTATTTCTAAAACTTCTGGTGAAATTGCTCATAAAAAATATAAGCCTAGATCTAGATTATTAAATGATTTATCGCCAAATAGAGTTCCTATATATTATGAAATAAGTCCTTTTATTGACGCTTTTGGGAACCCAACATTGATTGAAATTCCTTTTGAAAATCGTTTTTATCATTTTTATAACTCAGAAAAAACTGACCATTCACATTTAAAAGGTAACTCTAATCCTATTACTTATAAAAGATTTAGAGAAGAACAATACGAATTAGAGCAGTTACTTGATATAGATTTTAAGGAAATCAGACAAAAATTACGTTTATTAAATGAAATTGAAAAAAAACATACCGAAAATAAAGAAGTAAGATAACCATCTTACTTCTTTATTTTATTTTACTTATTGCTAAGCCATCTCCTACTTCCAAAATTTCTGTTTCAAGATTTGGATTTTCAGAAACTTCCTTTATATATTCTCTTAAATTTCTCACTGCTGTACGTTGCTTATGTTTATTATAATCGCTCATAACATAACCTTTGTACAAAATATTATCCGCAAAAATGATGCCATTATCATTTATCATTCTTAAAGATTCCTTTAAGAAAAATGGATATTTTCCCTTTGCTGCATCTATAAATACCATATCATATTTTCCATTTAAAGTAGGTAATATTTCTAAAGCATCACCTTCATAAAGATGAATTTTGTCCTCTACTCCAACTTTTTTAAAATTTTCTTTTGCCTCTTGTATTCTTTCTTCATCTCTTTCAATTGTATCTATTCTTCCTCCTTCTGATAAGAATTCAGAAAAACACATTGCTGAATATCCAACAGCTGCACCTATTTCTAATATTTTTTTTGGAGGTTTTGCCTTTAATTCTTTTTCTATTACTTCTAATGTATCATCCATTATTATTGGTATATGTTCTTCTAGTGCTTTTTCTTTTATTTTTTCTAATTCCTGTTTATTCATTTTGGACTCCTTTTTTCAACATTTTCCAACAAATAAGTGAGACAAATTTACACTGTCCCACTCGTTTCATTTATTTATTTCTATTAGCTCTTTCTCTTTCTTTAGAGTCTAATATTTTCTTTCTTAATCTAATAGATTTTGGTGTTACTTCAACTAATTCATCATCTTGAATAAATTCTATTGCTTTTTCAAGTGACATTTGAATTGGTGGAACTAATCTTAATGCTTCATCTGAACCTGATGCTCTAGTATTTGTCAAGTGTTTTTCTTTACATACATTTATTGCTAAGTCTTCACCTCTAGAGTTTAGTCCAACAATCATTCCTTCGTAAACATCTACACCTGGTCCTATGAATAAATCACCTTTGTCTTGAGCATTATATAGTCCATATGTTACTGATTTACCTGGTTCAAATGCAACTATTGTTCCTCTAACACGTGCTTGAATATCTCCTTTATATGGTTCATATGCATCAAATATATGGTTCATTGTTCCTTCACCTTTTGTATCTGTAAGGAATTCTGTTCTGTATCCAATTATTCCTCTTGCTGGAATTCTAAATTCAATTTTTGTATGTCCAGCTTCTGCAGGTTCCATGTTAACCATTTCTGCTTTTCTTCTTCCTAATTTTTCTATAACATTTCCTACACAATCATCTGGTACATTTACAACTAATAATTCGATTGGTTCACATTTAACTCCATTAATTTCTTTGAAAATAACTTTTGGTCTTGAAACTAATAATTCAAATCCTTCTCTTCTCATTGTTTCTATTAATACTGATAAATGTAATTCACCTCTACCAGATACTTCAAATGAGTCTGGTGTTTCTCCATCTTTTACTCTTAATGATACATTTCTTTCTAATTCTTTATATAATCTATCTCTTATATGTCTTGATGTTATAAATTGTCCTTCTTTTCCAGCAAATGGTCCATTGTTTACACTAAATGTCATTGTTACTGTTGGTTCATCTATGTCTACAAATGGTATTTTTTCTGGATGTTCAAAATCACATACTGTATCACCTATGTTGATGTCTGATAGTCCTGCAAATTCTATTATATCCCCTGCTTCAACTTCTTCAACTTCAACTTTTTTAAGTCCAACGTGTGTATATAATTTTGCAATTCTTCCTTGTGTAATTTTATCTTCTTTTCCACAAATACTAACTGGCATTCCGACTTTCATTTTTCCTCTTTCTAGTCTTCCTATACCAATTCTTCCAACATAATCATCATAATCTATATTTGATACTAGCATTTGTGCTGGCCCTTCAATTTCACATTTTGGTGGTTCTATTGTATTTATTATTGTTTCAAATAAACATGATAAATCTGTTGTTTCATCTGCTAAATCCATTTTAGCAATTCCATTTTTAGCTGATGCATATACAACTGGAAAATCTAATTGTTCATCTGTAGCATTTAATTCGATAAATAATTCAATAACTTGGTCTACAACTTTTTCTGGTTGTGCTCCTGGTCTATCTATTTTGTTTATTACTACTATTGGTTTTAATCCTAATGCCAATGATTTTTTTAGAACTTCTCTTGTTTGAGGCATTGCTCCTTCAAAGGCATCAACTAATAATAAAACACCATCGACTGTTTTTAAAACTCTTTCTACTTCTCCTCCGAAGTCAGCATGTCCTGGTGTATCTACTATGTTTATTTTGATGTCTCCATGCATTACTGATGTGTTTTTAGAAAGTATTGTTATTCCTCTTTCTTTTTCTTGGTCGTTTGAGTCCATTACTCTTTCTTGTACTTGTTCATTTTCTCTGAATACATGACTTTGTTTTAATAATGCATCTACTAGTGTTGTTTTTCCATGGTCAACGTGTGCTATTATTGCTATGTTTCTTATATTTTTGTTGTTCATTTTTATTACCCCTTCTTTATTTATTTTTTACATTATTTTATTTTTTCTCTGTTAACTTTAAAATTATACTACTAAATTAAAAATTTGTCAATGAATTTTATATTTTAAATTATGTCAACAGTTTAAATTGTTATAGTTCACAGCCAATAAAATTATATAAATTTTTTATCTTATATACCATATTTTTACTTTGTAAGCTCAATAATATTACTCATAATCTCTTCAGTAACTTTATCAAGTACTTCTTTGTCTTTACTACCTTTATACTCACTAAAGTCTAGTGGTTTTCCATATGTAATTGTTACCTTTCTATTGCCTTTTTCTCCACCTTTAATTCCACAAGGTATAACAGGTGCCCCGCTTCTTACCGCAAAAAATGCAGCACCATCTTTAACTTTTTCTCCCTTTGCTAAACCATTTCTAGTCCCCTCTGGAAATAAAGCTAAGCAATCACCGTTTTTCAAAGTCTTCAAAGATTCTTTTAAAGCAATAACTTCTTTTGAATCTCTCTTAACTAATATTGCATCAAATACATACCCCAAGTAAGCTAAAAATTTATTTTTTGTCAATTCCTCTTTAGCTAAAAATCTAGTATATCTACCAGTTGTAACTTCTATTAATGGTGGATCTAAAAAACTTCTATGATTTCCACAAATAATTACTGGTCCTTCTTTTGGTATATTTTCTTTTCCTACTAATTTAAATCTATATACAACTTTACAATAAATCCAAATTGCACCTTTAACAATTCCTCTTTCTATTGCTTTTAAGACATTTTTCATTTTAAACTTCCTTTCTCTAATTATAATTTTTTTATTTGATAATATATTGCTTTTGAAATACCGCGTAAGCGACCAAACGAACGAAAGTGAGTGCGAACTGGAGCAATCTATATATTTCCCTGTGGAATATAAACATTCTTAGCCACAACCTCAAACTCCTCAACATTCATAGCAGTTAATTTTTCAATTTCTTTTTTTGCCTTAGCTTTAAATTCATTTATTCCATCAACAACATTAAAGCCATAAACAACAGTAACTTCCATATATAACTTAACACCTTCGCCAAAATTATCAACTCTAATCTTTTGAACCTTGTGAATCTCAATAGTTTTAGATGCTAAATACTCTATTATTTGTCTAAAAACTGTATCAGAAATTGTAAAATTCCCCATATAGCTAAAAGTTGGTCTTATAATAGATTTTTCCGAAATATATGGTTCTTTCCCTCTTCCTTTTGTTTTAAAAATTTGTAATGGGTCTAATAAATATCCCGAAAAATCTTTTTTTATTTCAAATGTTGGAACTGGTATTACATGTTTTCCTTCTGTAACTCTTATTCTTCTTGCAGTTTCCATTTCTTCTTGCGTTGCAACATCAGAAATATATGTTGTATCACATATTTCTGGCAACCCTAAATTTGCAGCTATTTTTTGAACCATTCCATCCGATGTTCCAAGTATTAAAATGCTTTCTGGTTTATACTTTTTAAATGCTTTTATTATTTCTTGTTTTTCTTCATCAGTATAAAATAAAGCATGTTTTACTGTTTCTATTTTTGTTGGTGCCTTTTTAGCAGATTCACCAGCTATTACTTCATTATCTTTTATTAATAAACCATCATCAATTATGTAATTTACATTTTTTTCACTAGCTACCATCTGAGCTCTATAACTTTTACCTGTTCCTGATGGTCCAACAAATGCATATACTTTTATTTTATTTAATCCTAACTTTGATAGATTAGGTATTTTATTTGGTATTTTATCTTTTAAAGACATCTTTCTACTCCTTTAATTTCTTTAATAATTTTGCTCACTTAATTCTGGATATGAAAAAATTTTTCCACCCTCTGTAAATTGTCCGTCTGAAACATGAGATGTATTAAATTCACTTGCACCCTTCAAAAAATACTTATATTTTGAAGAATTAGTTAATATTCCTCCACCTACTAATATTGGATCATCCCATGTAACATCTACTGCATACCAATTTCCATTTAATTGTACATAATTCCAAGCATGACTTTCAGTTACTCCTTCAGAATTAGTTCCATTTCCTGCAACTATTGTACATGGAATATTTAATCCATCCATTAAATATTTAAAAGCTTTAGCATATCCCTCACATACACAATTTTTTTCCACAAGTGCTCCATATAAATTATAAGTATTAGTCCTTGAGGTACTTTGGTCATAATCTATTGTTTCTACTAAATAATCATGTACTAATTTTATATTTTGATATGTATCTTGCTTTTTATTTTGAACAAAATATGCTCTTATTTTTTGAATTTCATTTAACGCTGTATCAACACTTTCCTTTGTTTGGAATTGGCTTTCCAAATAATTTTGACTATTTCCTGAATTTAAAAACACTTTATATGTTTTTTTTGTTCCTCTCGTTGTTGTTTCTATATTCAAATATAATTTTTGAAAATCTATGTAAAAAACATCAGGATTATCATATGAATATGCCTCTATTGCAGTTTGATAATAATCTCCTAATTCATTTTGTCCATTAGCATTTGAAAGAACATCAGAAAATTCTGTTCCTAAGTTTATTTCATATGTTCCACTTTTCATATTTTCTTTATTTTCATCTAATGCATTATAAATTATTTTTGAATATTTATCTAATTGGTTATAAAAATACTTATTTATATTTGAACTTGTATAATCAACTTGTTCATCTTCTGTAGTTATTGTTTCTGTAGTACTTTGCAATATTTGTGGTGTCTTTATTTCATTTACCTTTGTTCCTTTATCAGATATGGTTATGTTTGATGTAAAGTCCTGTACTTCTGAAGCAATATCAGTCTCTTTTATTTCGTCATATATTATAAATCCAATTATAGCCAATATTCCTATAAAAAATAGCATTATTATCGTTTTTATAAATTTTAATATTTTTGAACCCATTTTTCATCAGCTCTCTTTCGTGCATAGATATTTTTATTATATCATTTTTTGTTACTAAAAAAAAGTATATTTACATTTTTTTTGACAATACTACTAATATTATGAAAATTAAAGATTTTATTAATAACGCATTTGGATACACGCCAAAAGAAATATATCAATTCACATTACCAACTGATTCAGAAAATCCTGAATCTACTACTATTCAAAATAGCAAGCAAACACCTGAAAAGAAAGAAAATGTATTTCCAAATATAAATGAAAATTTAGAATATGTAAAAACTAAATATAATACCTTAATCAACAGTGACATAATTGTTCGTGAATTTATATTAAATGCAAGAGGTAACCAATATAAAGCATTTCTTCTTTATATTGACGGTATGGTCGATTCTCAAATTTTAAATGATTTTGTTTTGGAATCTTTAATGTTAAGAAATAGAAATAACCTTTTTAATGGTGAACAAAACAGAATTATTTCTGAATCAACCACAAATAATGTTACTATTAGAAAAGTCAAAAAGTTTAATTTAGCAGACTATATTGAAAGCTGTTTAATTCCTCAAAATAGTATAACACAACAAAGTTCATTTGATGATATTTTTTCTGGCATAAATTCTGGTAATTGTGCATTATTTGTTGATACTTTATCTGTTTGTTTTGATATTGATGTTAAAGGTTTTAAACAAAGAAGTATTTCTAAACCTGAAAATGAAATTGTTGTTAAAGGTCCTCATGAAGCTTTTGTTGAAAATTTACGTACAAATACCTCTCTTTTAAGAAGATTTACAAATAATGAGAATTTAATAATAGAAAATATTAAAGTTGGTAAAATCACTAAAACAAATTGTGCTGTTTGCTATATACAAAACATAACAAATGACGATTTAGTTGCAGAAGCCAAATATAGACTTAACAATCTAGAAATAGATTCTTTGCTTTCAGCTGGTGAATTAGAACAATTATTAACTGATACTAATGTTTTAGAAATTCCAAAAATACTTGTATCTGAAAGGCCTGATAATGCTGTAAAAGCCCTTTTGCAAGGTCGAGTTGTTATAATTGTTAATGGCTCTCCTTATGCTTTAATACTTCCTGCTGTTCTAATTGACTTTTTGTCTTCACCAGAAGATACAAATCTAAAAACAAAATTTGGTAATTTTTTAAAAATAATTAGAATTATATCAGCCTTTTTTGCATTACTACTACCTGGTTTGTATATTGCTATAACTAATTTTCACCGAGAAATAATACCTACCGAGTTGTTATATTCAATATTATCTTCTATGCAAAGTGTTCCTTTTCCAATAATTTTAGAAGTTTTGATAATGGAAATTTCATTTGAAATTATTAGAGAAGCTGGTTTAAGAGTTCCTTCTCCTATTGGTCCTACACTTGGAATCGTTGGTGCTTTAGTATTAGGTCAAGCTGCTGTAAGTGCTGGTATTGTAAGTCCTATATTGATTATAATTGTTGCTATAACTGGTATAAGTTCATTTGCAATTCCTGATTTCAGTTTTAGTTTTCACTTAAGATATTTTAGGTTTGGATTTATATTATTAGGTTTTCTTGCAGGATTTTTAGGTATCGGTATTGGTATTTTTATATATTTAGCAGAATTATGTGATTTAGAAACTTTCGGTGTTTCTTATACTGCACCATATGCTCCATTTATTGACTCCAAAAATAATAGATTCATGCTTCCACCTATATGGAAAAGAGAATATAGAGCAACTTATTTAGCTTCAAAACGTGAAAAAAAGCAAAATAAAATATCTATGAAATGGCGATTTTAATTTTTAACAAGATATGTCATTTTAAAAAAGGAGGTTCATATATGTCAAAATCAAAAATTGGAACTATTGAAGCAATTGCACTTATACTATCAACATTAGCACCTTTTACTGTAATTTCATTATCAAGAACTTTTATAAATGAAACAAAATCAAGTGCCCTTTTAAACATCATATATGTAACTTCAATTTGTTTATTTATAGGATTTCTAATTTACACTTTATTTAAGAAATTCCCTGGCCTAGATATTATTGATATATCTAAATACTTAGGCGGTAGCATTTTTAAAAATATTGTTGGATTTATATTTATTGCTTATTTTACAATTACCTCTTCACTTTTACTCCGAAATTTTTGTGAAGGTCTAAAAGTTGTTTATTATCCTTATACAAATATACTTTACATTATATTAATGTTTGTTATTGCTATTGGTATTTCTAATAGTTTAGGATTTAATTCCACAATAAAAACAACTGCTTTAATATTTCCTGTTATTTTAGTAAGCATCTTGCTTTTATTTATTGGAAATCTAAACAATTTTTCATTCCAAAAAATTTTTCCAATACTTGGAGATGGATTTAAAAGTACTTTTATTTTAGGTCTTTCTAACATAGGCTCTTTTGCTGGAATTTCATATATGTACTTTTTACCACCACTTTTAAAAGAGCCTGAAAAATTTAAGAAAATTTGTATTTTATCAATTATTTTATCTGGATTATTTATATTTATCTGTGTAGCTACATTGCTTTTTATGTTTTCTGTTTACATTAGTACAGATGAAATAATGCCCCTATTTTCTGTAAGTAGATATATTGAGTTTGGTAACTTTTTTCAACGTTTTGAATCATTGTTTTTACTTATTTGGACAATCTCATTTTGCTGTTATTTAAGTATATCTTTTAAATTTTCTACTTATATATTTGCAAAAATGTTTAATTTATCAGATTCTTCTCAATTAATTTACATTTTTTGTATACTAACATATGGAATTGCTTTATTGCCTAAAAACTACGCTATTTCTAGTTTTTTTGAAATTTATATTTATAGATTTTTAAGTATTGCAATTATTGTTTTAGGGTTAGCTATTTTAATTTTGTCGAATTTAAAAAGTTACAAAAAGGTTGGTGATTAAGTTGAAAAAAATTTTTATAAAAATTTTTATTATTATTTTGCTTATAATTTTCTTTATCTCTTTTTCTTACTCTTACAAAGCTTTAAATATAGAAAATTTAGCATTTGTAGTTGCCTTAGGTATTGATTCTTCTGACTCTAAAGAAATAAAAGTAACATTTCAATTTGTCAACCTACCTTCAACAAGTGAAGGAACAAATCAAGAAGCAAAAATTTTTCAAGACACAGTTGATTGCAGTTCTATCCCAAATGCAATAAATATAATGAATAGTTATCTAGCAAAAAAAATTGATTTATCACATTGTAGAAATATTGTTTTTTCTGAAGAAATTGCCAAAAACGGAATATCTAATCATATTTATACTTTAATGAATGATATTCAAGTAAGACCAACATCAAACATAATTGTAACAACATGTAGCGCCAATGAATATATTAAAAATTCCAATCCAAGTCTAGAAACTTCAATTACCAGATATTACGATATTTTTCCTAATTCTGGTCATTATACAGGGTATGTATCTAATGCTAGTATTGGTAATTTTTATAATGCGTTAGTTTGCAATAGTTGCGAACCTTATACTATTTTAGGTGGCGTAAGTTCAGCCTCTTCAACAGGTTCACAATCTAACGTTTCAACTGATTCTAACATAAAATCCGGCTCATCTCCTATATCAGGTGTGCGTTCAACTGAAAATATTGGAATGGCTGCATTTAAACATGACAAATTAGTTGGAGAACTTGATGCTATTGAAACCGTTTGCTTTCATATTTTAAAAAACAATATTAATAGTTTTATTATATCTATTCCAAAACCTGAAGATACAGGCTCTAAAATAGACCTTTTACTTACCCCAAAAGGTAATACTAAAATTAAAGTTGATATTGTAAATAATTCTCCTTATATTAAAATAGATGGTTCTTTTAATGCTAAAATTTTTTCAATGGATGAAAATGATAGTTATTTAAGTTCTAATGTTCTTAATTCTATTTCTAATTCTTGTAATAATTATTTAGAAAATGTATTATTAGATTATTTATATAAAACATCTATAGACTTTAAAAGTGATATAAATGGCATTGGTAAATATGCTTTGTCTAGTTTTTATACTAATAAGGAATTTAAAAATTATAATTGGGTTGATAATTACATGAATTCTACTTTTAAAGTCAATATTAATACTACTGTGAATTCTGGATTTTTATTGAATAAAACTTAAGATTTGAGGTGTGTTTTGTGGTTGATATTTTTTATCATTTTTTGTTTTTAATATTTAGTGTTTTTGTTTTATTAAAGTCTATTTTTTATGCTTTGTATGAAATTAAAACTCAAAATAATAAGTCTGGCGGAGTTGCTTTAATTTGTTTTTCTGTTATTGTTATTATTTTTGCGGGATTTAGGGACGTTCCTTAAAATCCCCTTTTTTAGGGATTAAGGGACAGTCTTGTTGCAGTTTAGCAAGAATAATGCGGTTTATACCTAAAGATGATAGTTTGAATATATTTTTGAATGTAACCGAAATAGTTTTACAAATTCTTAAGGAAATGCTTTAAAAGTTCCTGCCACTAGGGTTTGTTAAAGCATTTACATTAGAATTTGTTAACATATGTAGGAAAACCGAAAAAAATATGAAAACTATCATCCTTAGATATCTCATGCATTATTCGTACTGAACTGTAACAATTTACTTATTTTTAATTAATTTGTCAAAATAATTTAAAAATTTCCAGTCGTAGCAAATTTGTTCAAAAATTGCATTTGTAAATTATCTTCTATATATTGCTCTTCATTTGTTATTGACTTTTTACTTGAAATTAACAACATCCATAAGAATAAACTAAATGTGATTATAAAAATAATTGAAATAAATAAAAACATGGGCACCTCCATTTCTATAAGATATAATATTCATTGAAATAAAAAATATTCCTATATATGAAAAAAACTGATTATATTATATCATCTTTTTATAAGCATGTCCTAAAAATTTTGTCGAAAATAAGAATAACTCCAAAAAAATTTTTGATTTTTAGTAACTTTGTTCATACACGAATTTTAAAAAAGAATTTACAACTAAAAATTGTAAATTCTTTTTTCTATAACAAATTTATTTTAATTTTCTAATTTATTATATCTAAGATCGGTTCTTTTGGGACATTTTTGTCCAATCAGAACCGTCCCTATTGGACACAACTGGTCCCTATTGGACATCTGCAACTTCTTCAGGTTTCTTTTCTGTATTGATGTGAAGGTCTTGGTATTTTTTCATACCAGTACCTGCTGGAATTAATTTACCAATGATAACATTTTCTTTTAATCCAACTAAGTCATCTACTTTGCCTTTAATAGCTGCTTCAGTAAGAACTCTTGTTGTTTCTTGGAATGATGCTGCTGATAAGAAACTGTCTGTAGCAAGTGATGCTTTTGTAATACCAAGTAATACTCTTTTTCCTGTTGCTGGACGTTTTCCTTCTGCTATTGCTTCATTGTTTATGTCTTCAAATTCATACATGTCTACTAAAGATCCTGGGAACATATGTGTATCTCCGTTATCTTCTACTCTAACTTTCTTAAGCATTTGTCTTCCAATAACTTCAACGTGTTTGTCGTTGATGTCAACACCTTGATTTCTATAAACTTTTTGAACTTCAGATGTTAAGTATTCAAATACTCCTTCTGGTCCTTTTAGTTCTAGAATTTCTGATGGATTTATAGAACCTTCGATAAATGGATCTCCAACTTCTACCATGTCACCATCTTTAACTTTCATTTTTGAACCAAATGGTATTGTGTATGTTCTTGAATCTTCATTAGATGTTACTATAACTTCTTTCTTTTTCTTTGTTTCTTTTATTTTTACTTTTCCTGCAATTTCAGAGATTATTGCAACTCCCTTAGGTTTTCTAGCTTCAAATAATTCTTCAACCCTTGGAAGACCTTGAGTGATATCTGCAACACCGGCAACACCACCAGAGTGAATTGTTCTCATTGTAAGCTGTGTACCTGGTTCACCAATTGATTGTGCAGCTATAATACCTACAGATTCACCGATAGATACTAAGTCTCTTCTTGCAAGTCCCATACCATAACATTTTTGACATACACCATGTTTTGATCTACATGCTAGAACTGAACGTACTTCTAATCTTTCAATTCCCGCATTAACTATTTTGTCTGCTATTTCTTCTGTTATCATAGTATTTGTGTCAACAATAAGTTCTTTTGTATTTGGATCGTATACATCATTAACAACATATCTACCAATAATTCTTTCTTGCATTTTTTCGATTATTTGATTTCCATCTTTAATATCATAAACAATTAGTCCTTCATGTGTTCCACAATCATGTTCTCTAACTATAATGTCTTGTGATACGTCAACTAATCTTCTTGTTAAGTATCCTGAATCGGCTGTTCTTAAAGCTGTATCTGAAAGTCCTTTACGTGCACCATGGGCAGAAATAAAGTATTCTAGGGCATCTAGACCTTCTGCAAATGATGATTTGATAGGAATTTCAACGGCTTTACCTGTTGTACTAGCCATAAGTCCACGGATACCAGCAATTTGTCTTAATTGGTTCATATTACCTCTGGCTCCAGATTTAACCATCATATATATTGGGTTTAAGTCATCAAAGTTGTCTTCCATTGCTTGACTTATTTTCTTTGTTGCATCTTCCCAAACTTTAATTACTGAGTTATATCTTTCATCATTTGTAATTAAACCTCTTGCATATTGTTTTCTAATAGTTTCTATTTTCTTGTCAGCTTCTGCTAATAATTCTTTTTTAGCTGCAGGTACTTTTACATCACTCATTGAGAATGTGATACCAGCAAGTGTAGAATATTTGAATCCTAAAGCTTTTACATAGTCAATAACTTCTGCTGATTCAATTACACCGTGTACTCTTATAACTCTTTCTATTATTTCTCCCATTGATTTTTTAACAACTGGGAAGTTTATTTCATATTGGAATGGATCTTCGTTTCTGTCTATGAATCCTAAATCTTGAGGAATTCCTTGGTTGAATATAATTCTACCAACACTTGTCTCAATTTTTTTAGATTTCATTTCTCCATCTATTTCTTTTGTTATTCTAACAAATATTTTTGCATGCATTCCTACATCGTGATTTTCGTAAGCCATTATTGCTTCATCTGGATCTTTGAAGTATTTTCCTTCTCCTAATTCTCCATCTAATATCATTGTTAAATAATAACTTCCTAGAATCATATCTAGTCTAGGTACTGCAACTGGTTTACCATCTTGTGGTTTTAATAAGTTGTTAGTAGCTAACATTAAATATCTTGATTCTGCTTGTGCTTCTGGTGATAATGGTAAATGCACAGCCATTTGGTCACCATCAAAGTCAGCGTTGAAGGCTTCACAAACTAATGGGTGAAGTTTTATTGCTCTACCTTCTACTAGTACTGGTTCAAATGCTTGAATACCAAGTCTATGTAGTGTTGGAGCACGGTTTAACATTACTGGATGGTCTTTTATAACATCTTCTAATATTTCCCATACTTCTGGTCTTAGTCTTTCTACCATTCTTTTTGCATTTTTGATATTTTGTGCTATTCCTCTACCAACTAATTCTTTCATAACAAATGGTTTGAATAATTCTACAGCCATTTCTTTTGGAAGTCCACATTGATAGATTTTAAGTTCTGGTCCAACAACTATAACTGAACGTCCAGAATAGTCAACTCTCTTACCTAATAAGTTTTGACGGAATCTACCTTGTTTTCCTTTTAACATATCAGATAATGATTTTAAAGGTCTATTTCCAGCTCCTGTTACTGGTCTACCTCTTCTACTATTATCTATTAAAGCATCTACTGATTCTTGTAACATACGTTTTTCATTTCTTACAATTATTTCTGGTGCTCCTAATTCTAATAATCTTTTTAATCTGTTATTTCTGTTTATAACTCTTCTATATAAGTCATTTAAGTCAGATGTTGCAAATCTACCACCATCTAATTGAACCATTGGTCTTAATTCTGGTGGAATTACTGGTACAACTGACATTATCATCCATTCAGGTCTTGTATTAGAAAGTCTAAATGAATCAACTGTATCTAGTCTTTTTACAAGTTTACCTTTCTTTTGTTCACTTGCAGATTCTAATTCTTTCCTAATTTCTTTTGAAAGTTTGTCTAAATCAACTTTTTCTAACAATTCTTTTAAAGCTTCTGCTCCCATTTTTGCTTTAAATGAACCTCTACCAAATTTTTCTTCTGCTTCATGATATTCTTTTTCTGTTAAAACTTGGCAGTTTGCTAAGTCTGTTGTTCCTTTATCTGTAACAATATATGATGCAAAATATACAACTTTTTCTAGGTTTCTTGGTGAAACATCTAATATTAAAGCTATTCTACTTGGTATACCTTTGAAATACCAAATATGAGCTACTGGTGCTGCAAGTTCAATATGTCCCATTCTTTCTCTTCTTACTTTAGATTTTGTAACTTCAACACCACATCTATCACAAACAATCCCTTTATATCTAACTCTTTTATATTTTCCACAATGACATTCCCAGTCTTTTGTTGGTCCGAATATTCTTTCACAGAATAGACCATCTTTTTCTGGTTTTAATGTTCTATAATTGA
>ERZ840057.588-NODE-588-length-36416-cov-51.852232_pt1 | contig 36416 bp, 24 predicted proteins | sample MGYA00519907_ERZ840057 | MGnify/ENA primary metagenome ERZ840057 (study PRJEB31850, sample SAMEA3708862) | human gut metagenome | biome: human gut; feature: human-associated habitat; material: faeces | place: China | collected 2014 ...
CACCTCGGCAAGTTTTGCGCATCTATTAAATGCGTAATTTCCAATATTGGTCACGCCCTCCCTTATGATCACCCTTTTAATGGCATACTTTGAGTTCGTCCATGGACAAGCTTGACTGTCAGCGTCTTCAAAATCGGGCATTTCGCCTTGACCTATTATTGTAAGCGTAAGCGTCTCGTCGTCATTTGAGCTAAGCATCCATTCAATATCTGTTCCGGGGATAGGATTGAAGAAATCACGCCACGGTCCATACAGCACAGAACTCACCTTCATATAGCGTGAGATATCAAGCTCGTTCTGTTCCCGGACGGTAAGCTGATTCATTGCATCTACAACGGCTTGAAACTGAATCTTTACTTCCTCGATATTATCGTCATTGATATTCTTTGCTTCCGGCAAGGCATCGATCATAGCCTGCACGCTTTCCACAGTAACAGTTTCCTGTGTGCCGGACAGGGCAGCAATTTTCACTTCATTTTCTTGCGGTATTTCTGCCGTTTTCGGAATATAGCCGCAGGCCTCATCGTGCTCCGGATGGTGTTCGCACAGGCCGCCCGTGTCCGGTGGAAGTGCGTAAGTTTCTTCGTCTGCCGCAAAGGCAGGAGCGGGCAGCATGGTCAGCACCATGCAGCAGACGAGCAGGATGCTAAGTATTCGTTTTTTCATGTCGTTTTTCCCTCCTGTTTCTGCGGGTCTGGCTTACCTGTCCCGTCTTTTTTCTGGTTTTCCCTGCCTCTGAGCCGGAAGCACAGCGCGGTGATCGCCGCCGCCGCGGCAAAGGAGACGACGGCCACCAGCACATAGCCGCCCGCGTCCTCCCGCAGCAGCATCGCGCCGAAGCTGCCCCATGCGGCGGTCTGTCCCGGAGCGACGACCGTGCCCGCCGTCTGCATCAGCGCCGCGAACAGCAGCATACACGCGGCGGACAGTCCGCAGATCTCACGCTGCTGCTTCCGGCGGGCGTACTCGTGCCTCCGCTTTTTGACGAGCGCGACCCGCCTTGCGGTATCATACATGTCTCTGGCCCACTCCTCTCTTCATGGCTCGAACGTGGTGACGTAAAAGTCCCTTCACTGATATAGGTACAGAAAAACGGAAAAACTCTCACCCCAAATATAAAGATTTTCAAAAAAATTGAGAGCCGCTCAAAAGCAGCTCTCAATTTGAAGGCTTTGGTTATTCTCTCCGCGTAAGGCGGAGGGCAGACAGCTTTCCCGCCGCCATCAGCAGCACCGGCAGGACGTAAGCGACGTACGGCGCCACGCCGCCGTAGACGATCAGCAGGTTGTAGGTGGCGTGAAAGGTGATGGCCGCGCCCAGCAGACCGCAGGTGCCAGCGATCTTCAGCCACGTCCGCTGCCAGGCATACGCCAGCCCTTCGCCGACGATGCCGCCGCACAGCACATGCATGGCTCCCGTTCCGAAACCGCGGAAGAAGATGAAGGAGAAGCGGTCCGCTCCGTTCTGGATCAGATAGCAGACATTTTCAAAGGTGGCGAAGGCAAGGGCAATCGTGATGGCGGCAGCCTTGATTTTATCCCCCTCCGGCTCGAATACCAGAAGATAGAACACCAGCGGCAGCAGCTTCATCATTTCCTCCACCACCGGCGCAATCTCCGCCGTGGCGGCAAGGGCGTCCGCCTGACATACCGCCGCGAGGAAGGTGTTGATATAGGCCGAAAGCAGGCACACCCCCATCCCGGCAATGCAGAACAGGAAGAAGCGGAGCTGCCGCCTGCCCATGCACAAAGCGGCCACCAGCAGGGGAGACACCATGCAGAGGAAGATATTTTCGATGTAGGTCATGCTTCCACCGCCTTTCTCGTGGCGGGCAGCAGCCCCAGAATGGCAAACGTCAGCAGCATATCGCACCAGAAGGTGGGGCTTGCGGGAGAAGTATCCGGCCAGAAGCAGCCTGCCGTCCAGAGCAGATATTCCGAGACGACAAAGCACAGCACGCCGATGTGGAAATACCGCATATTCCGCGCCGCGCCTGTCTGCCCATTGGCGTAGACCAGTCCACGAATGGCACAGAAGGAGAGCCAAATCATCATGCCGCACCAGATCAGGTTGGAGAGAATATCCCCGAAGATGCAGTAGAACGCCAGCAGCGGCACGCCGAACGCAGGCGCAAGCCATGCCCTGCGGCAGCGGAAGCCGCGTTCCTCTGTTCCGGCCAGCGTGGCCTGCAAAATGTGCAGGAAAATTACGCTGGCCACCCAGCCGAACTCCGAGACATAAAAGACCCGGGGCGTGGTATCGAACAGCAGCAGATACAGCGTCCAGTAGAGCGCGCCAAGGGCAAAGCAGCCGTAGAAGCACAGCAGCAGGAAATATGCCTGTCGTCCGCTTTTCCGGTAGGATATGCCCGAAAGCAGTGCGCCGACGAACGTGGTCAGCAGTTGCAGCAGGTTCTCAATCAGCTCCATGCCGCCCCTCGTCTTCCCTATCCTGACTGTCCTCCCGATTTATCTGCCGAAGCCGGAAGCACAGAACAGTCACGCACACGCCCAAAAGAAAGGACAAAAGCCCGAGGACAATATACCCCAGCGCCGCGCCGCCGCCATACATACTGGCAGCGGTTTCATAGCCCGCGAAATCGCTGGGGCGGACCCCCGCAACCATACCGGGCATGGCAAAGGACACACCCACGATCAGCACAAGGCACGCAGCCGCCGCAGAAAGTGTGGTGATCGTACTGCGTCGCCGCTGTTCCCTGCGCTGTCTTGCGGCGATGCGCCGTTTTGTTTCCGCAACGCGTTCTTCATGGCTCCGCATTTGTGATTCCCTCCCGTTCCAGTAATTTGCGCAGGCTCTCTTTTCCGCGATACACCAGATTGGTGATCTGCTTCACGGTTTTTCCCGTGACCTCCGCCGCCTGCGCGTAGCTCATCCCCTCAAAATAGGTCAGATACAAAACCTCCCGATAGTCCGGGTTCATTTCACCCATACAGCCATGCAGGATGCGGTTGCGCTCCGCCGTGCCGATGACCTCCTCCGCCAGCAGCTGCCCGTCCGGTTCGTCGGTCAGCGCATCCAGGCTGAACATCAGCCTTCGTTTGCTTCTATGGCGCAGCGCCATGTGCCGCGCCGCCTTGTATAAATACGCCTTGAAGCCACCTTCCCGGATGCGGGGCTTTTCGGTGAACAGATAGGCGAAAACATCCAGCATCAGCTCCTCCGCCTCGTGAACGTCGTGCAGATAGCCGTCGATATACAGGGTCAGGGGGTCGCCGTATTTTTTCATCAGGGCATTAAGCCCTTCGTCATCGCCGCTCAGATATTGGCGGTACAAGCTCTCATCGCAGGTCATAGCGTTCACTTCCTTTTTGCGGATGCTAAAATGCAGAGGGGTATCCGTCAGTTGCTTGTCCTGTCGGGATCGCGGCGCTGTTCCTGAAAGCGCGGGTCGGACGGCTTTTCCGCATTTTCCGGGATCGCCCATGAGCGCCCGAACCGGGACGCGCCGGGGATCCGCCCCTCGGCGCAATATTGGTTGACCCGCCGCTCTGACACGCCCCAACGGTAGGACGCCTCCCGAATGGAGATATAGCCCTTGATCCCGTTCATACCGCACCTCCGCATGGATAATACTCAACATGATACATTATATACGAATATCCGAAGAAACACAAGGCATCCGGCGAAGTGTTCAGAGAAAAGTTACCTATGCAGGGAAGCACAAGAAGCATCGCTGCGAAGGACGGGAGAAAACGTGGCAAGCAGGGCAAAGAGGTACCCACTTTGCTTTTCGGGCAGTTTCCGCCGCCGCGAAAAACTGCCCTCTGCTTGTCAGGGGCAGAGCCCCTGAAACCCTTTGAACACACATAAATGTGTGGCTGCGCGTTTCTCCGAAACGCTTGGGAGCATGGCCGTTACTGGCGATCATGCTCCTGCTTCTTTTCCTCGCTGCGCTCATCCTTGCCCAGCATCCTGTCCACGTTCTGCTTGTGGAGCAGCAGCTCGCGCATCTCATCGCGCGAACGCCGGTATTCGGCATATCAATATCCCTCCAGTTTTGTTTGTTTCTGCTTTCAGCATACAGGAAGCTGCCTTGCCCTGCAAGGATGCCGGACCGCAAAAAAAGCAGGGGCGGCTTACCTCGCAGCAAGCCGCCCCGCATGGGATAAATACCCCATTATTTTATGGTGGCAAGCCGGGAAAGGATACCGCTTGCCGCCTGCCATATCCGCTCCTGATTCCGGAGTATATCCTCCATGTCCGCGGCGTAAACGCGCCCTGTTTCATATGTTCTGAAAAATGCTATCCGCGTGGCATGGCTACTTGATGTATGTCAAGAGCAATGAACTAAAAATAGTGATTGTGGAAAAAAATCAAGAGAACGTACTCTTATAGTATAGAGCAGCGACGCTCATACAAGGATGGCAAGAGTACCAGTGCTTTTGTACATTTCCCTTATGAATTTGCCCCTTGTACAATGAAAGAACAAGGAGGCGTTCGAAATGACAGACTATATTGGAAATTACAAGAATCGACCGCGCAGGGTGGTGTTTTATGGCCGCGTTTCAACAGAACATGAGGAACAGCTATCTGCGCTGGGAAATCAGATGGAATGGTATACAGACCTTGCATTACGCAATCCCAACTGGACCGTTGTAGCGCAGTACATAGACGAAGGCATAACCGGTACCCAAATGAAGAAACGTCCATCATTTATGCGGATGATAGAGCACGCAAAGGAACACCGCTTTGACTTGATTGTCACTCGTGAATTGTCGCGGTTTGCACGCAACACGGTGGATGCACTGAATGCCACACGCGAACTGAAGCAATACGGCGTGGAAGTCTATTTTGTAAATGATGGCATCTGGACAATGGATGGCGATGGAGAAGTTCGCTTGACCATTATGGCGAGCATTGCCCAAGATGAAAGCCGCAAGACCAGTGAGCGCGTAAAAGCTGGACAGAAGATGAGCCGTGAGAAAGGTGTACTCTATGGCAGCGGTAATATTATCGGCTATGACCGTGTGGATGGAACTTATGTAATCAATAAGGAACAGGCGGAAACGGTACGCAGAATCTTTAATCTGTACGCCGAGGGGCACGGAGAAACGACTGTTGCCAAAATGCTCATAGAAGAAAACCGTAAGGATGGCGGCGGTGGCCTGAGCTGGACGGCCAGCAAAGTGTCACGGGTACTCCGCAAGCCCACTTACAAGGGCTATATGACCTACAATAAATCCCATATTGATGACTTCCTCAGCCATAACCGCATCAATCACAGCGAGGAGAACTTTGTTCTTGTAAAGGGAAACTTTGAGCCAATCGTCTCAGAGGAGCTATGGGAAACCTGCAATCAGATCCGCAGTAAGCGAGCTGCATTTGTCAAAGGAAAAGATGGTCGTGCCCATAAATTTGGTGTGTCCTTTCCGCAGAACAAATGGACGAAAATTCTGTTTTGCGATTGTGGGATGCGATTCCAAATCGAAGGCTACGATAAAACGGCCAACGGTGGGAAAAATATGCGGCTTATCTGTGCACGGTCGAAAATGTTCAAAAAGAAAGATGCCGCCAGAGCACTGAACGGTATTCCTTGTCCGGCACCATACGCATCTGAATGGAAGCTGGAATTGATGGCAAGGGAAGTGTTCCGTACAGTTTGGAAAGAAAATGCCGAGGATATACGGGGTCTTTTGCGGATGTTGGATGCAAATCTGAACACTACCGGCACACCAAATGATGGAAACCAGCTGGAGAACAAGCTCTCTGCGCTGAATGAGGAATTGGACGATCTTGTCAGCCAGCGGGCAAGCCGAAGCATAACTATGGATGATTTCTTAAGCAAAAGTACGGAAATCAACAATGAGATTATAAATGTCGAAGGCTTACTGCAAAGTTCCATACAGGAACAGCGTCCTAAAGCAAGGTTAGATATGCACAGCATCGAGGCTGCACTCAGCGATGATGCCTCTTTTCCGGATGGTAAAATAGAGCCGGGCTTTCTGGACAGGTATGCCAACCGGATTGTAAAAAGCAATAACCGCTACATTTGGATGTTGCAGTTGATGAATGTGCAGCAGATCATGCCTATCCAATCGGAAAGGCGGCCGATAGCGATGGTTACCTATAAAAGTGGCGTTCCCTATGATATTGAGCAAGAGCAAATCGGCAAGCAGGATAAAGAAAGTGCTGGACCCGATTGCGCGACAATATGTCGTCCACAGGATTTCTTTTTGAACATGGGCCGAACCAAAAGAAAGCGTAAGTTGGTGGAATGGCTGGAAAGCTGTCAAGAAAATCAGGTAAGCGTGCTGGATGAAAAGATACCACTTTTGAGTTTTGCGGTTGACTTTGTGACAGCCTATGAGTATCAGAAAGCGCGTGGGATTAAGATCCACCCCGGTTTGTGGAAAGATATGCGTGTGGATATATTTCTGGTAAAAAAAGAAAATTGAAAAAGTTGTGGAAAAAATCCGATTCGCTGTTCTCTTATGTATTAGGAGGTTCCAAATCTCCGAAAAAGTGAATAGCGTCCTCTGCTGTACCGCATTGGGGAAGTAGCGCCATGACTGGATTCCACGAGCGTGCCAAGATGCGAGAAAACATATCGCATGGCTGCAAAGCGATGCGAGGCAAAGCGCCGGGAAGGGTTGCCTGTCTGGAATTTGCAGAGGGAGAGAAACGCACAGCTATAACGACAGATCGTGCCGTGGAGAAAATACTTCCACGGCATTATTGTGTCGTTATGGAATGACGCTAGATTTGCTATTTGAATCAGTAAATGGTAATATTATAATTCGGATGAAGAATAGACCGTGATGGCAACTATTCGGGAATTCCGAATGGTTCAAACAGATGACATCTGACAGGTTCATCGAAGGGAAATTATCGCAATTTGTGGCTTATTGCGCCTTTCAAGTTTTATCTGCATACATTTTTGAAGATTATATGCAGAAAGCAGGATTCCATGTGGCAAAATTTAATCATCGTCATAGCAGATGAGGTGTCTGCGATGATAGATCATGCTATGAAAGAAATCCCTGCTGCGGCGCTTTTGTACTATTATATATAGGGTAGGGAAATTTCCAACTTGCTATTTGTATCGATAAATGGTACTATATGACTATACTAATGTCATTTGAATGGTTAGAAATAAATGACTTCTGAAGGAGGCTTTGGCGAAATGGGAAGATTCGTGAATCCGGATAATAGTGCGTTTCAAGTTGCACTGAATTCAAAAATTTATATGGATAAAACGGGTCTGCTGGAATATACCAACAGCGTTCTTGATACACCAGAAGCATATATCTGCAATAGCCGCCCCCGGAGATTTGGTAAGTCCTATACGGCTAATATGCTGGCAGCCTATTACAGCAAAGGCTGCGATTCAGAAAAGATGTTCGATGGGCTTACAATCGGCAAGAGTAGCGACTTCAAAAAGCATCTCAACAAGTATGATGTGATCCATATAGATGTACAATGGTTTTTGTCCAGTTGTGCAGACATCAAAAGTATTATATCCTACATTACGCAATCGGTTTTGGAGGAACTAAAAGAGTACTACCCTGAAGTTCTTCCTAACGAAGTGTTGACATTGGCGGACGCTTTGTCGCGCATCAGAAACTCGACCGGTCAGAAATTTATTGTGATTATTGATGAATGGGATATTCTGATCCGAGATGAAGCAACCAATAAGGCTGTTCAAGAAGAATATATCTATTTCCTGAGAGGCTTATTCAAAGGTACAGAGCCGACAAAATACATTCAGCTTGCATACCTCACCGGCATTCTGCCAATCAAAAAGGAAAAAACGCAGTCGGCCTTGAATAACTTCGATGAGTTTACCATGGTCAGTGCCGGCACGTTGGCACCTTTCATTGGCTTTACGGAAGAAGAAGTTAAGAATCTTTGCGAGGAGTACCACAAAGACTTTGACAAGGTAAAAAAGTGGTACGATGGTTACTTGCTGCGGGATTACCAAGTTTATAATCCCAGAGCTGTTGTCAGCGTTATGCTGAAGGGAGAGTTTAAGAGCTACTGGTCGGAAACGGCTTCCTATGAAGCAATCGTTCCCCTTATCAACATGAACTATGATGGGCTGAAAACGGCAATCATTGAAATGCTTTCCGGTGGGGAAGTTAAAGTAAACACGGCTACCTTCAAGAACGATACCGTTAATATCCAAAGCAAAGATGATGTTTTGACATATATGATCCATCTTGGCTACTTGGGATATGACCAGAACCGAAAAACAGCGTTCGTTCCGAATGAGGAAATCCGGCAGGAATTGACACTTGCGGTGGAAAGCAAGCATTGGAATGAGATGTTGCTGTTCCAGCAGGAGTCTGAGAAGTTGCTGGATGTGACATTGGATATGGATGGCGATGCAGTAGCCACTCAGGTTGAGAAAATCCATGATGACTATGTTTCTGCCATCCAGTACAACAATGAAAACTCCTTGAGCAGCGTCTTGGCGATTGCATACCTGAGCGCTATGCAATATTACTTTAAGCCGGTTCGAGAGCTGCCCACAGGCAGGGGCTTCGCAGACTTCGTTTTCGTACCAAAACCGGAGTACCGAAATGACTATCCGGCGCTTGTTGTGGAGTTGAAGTGGAACCAAACGGCGGAGACTGCGATGCAGCAGATTAAGGAAAAGAAATATCCGGATTCGCTGCGTGGCTATACAGGAAATCTTCTCTTGGTAGCTATCAACTATGACAAGAAAACGAAGAAACATCAGTGCCTTATTGAAAAAGTAGTATAAAGATCATGCCGTGGAAGGAACCTTCTTCCACGGCTTTTCTATACCATGATTGAGTCATTGACTTGTACATTTTGAAAATACTGAATGCAGTATTATACTGATGGGGAAGGAGGGAAAACCGATGCAATATGATAAAGCAGACCAGCAAAACTGCCCGCGCAGAGTCGTGTTCTATGGGCGCGTGTCCACGGAACTTGAGGCGCAAATATCAGCACTGAAAAATCAAATGAACTGGTATCTGGAGCTTGCAGAACATCATCCGAATTGGACGGTGGTTGGGCAATACGCCGATGAAGGAATCTCAGGTACTGGCATGAAAACCCGACCTTCTTTTATGAAGATGCTGCGAGATGCCCGGAAAAGGAAGTTTGATCTGATCGTGACCCGCGAGGTTTCCCGTTTTGCCAGAAACACGGTGGATACTTTGGTTACGACCCGTGAGCTGAAACAGTACGGCGTTGAAGTGTACTTCGTCAATGATGACATCTGGACGATGCATGGCGATGGAGAAGTTCGCCTGACCATTATGGCAAGCCTTGCGCAAGATGAAAGCCGTAAAATGAGTGAACGCACCAAGGCGGGCATTCAGACGTCACAGAAAAAAGGCACCTATGTTGCGGGACCGACACCGTTTGGATATAAGCGTGATAAAAAGGCTCATACGCTTGTGGTGCAGGAAAGTCAGGCAGAGACTGTCAGAAAAATTTTTGCTTGGTATGCTGATGGCATAAATGGCACCGAGATAGCCCAGACACTAACGCAAGAAAGCGCACCGAATAAATCCGGAATGCCACAATGGAGCGCGCGTCAGGTTCTCTCAATCACCAAGAATACGATTTATAAAGGGTATTTGACATACAACAAATCGCATATTGATGATTTCCTCAGCCATAAAAGCATCAAGAACAGCGAACAGGATTACATTCTGGTGAAAGGCAGTTTTGAGCCAATCATTTCAGAGGAACTATGGGATAAATGTCAGCGCCGCAGACATGCATGGCAGTCGTACAAAGACGGCAATATAACGCAGGCTTACTTGTATGGAAAGAGCGAACACGCCGACAAATGGGCTTGCCGCCTGTTTTGTGGCTGCGGAGCCAGAATGCGGGCGTTCCGCGCAGAGAAAGGCATTGTTCGATATATCTGTTATCAGCGGTCGCTGAGGAATGTAGCCCCCAAATGCAGCGCCCCAAATGTGCAAGCATGGAAGCTCGAATTGATGGCGCGAGAAATCTACAAAAACGTTTGGCAGGATCACCGGCAGGATATTTTAGAAGAATACCAGCAGGAACAAGAAAACGGAGCTGCCAATAGTGAAAAGGTAGAGGAAGCACTCAGCTGGCAAGAGTCGTTCCCAAACGATGAAATCAGCCGGGAATTTCTGGACAGATTTGTGCCGAGAATCTTCTCCATCGATGGACAGAAATTCATCTGGGAACTAAATCTATTTCAAGAGTCATGCACTGTTCAATGCAATGTGCGCGGAACGTACAATTACCATTCGATTTCGGCGGAAAAAATCATGCCGGGAAAAACAAAAGCGAAGAAAGGGGATGGGGCCGTCAATAGGATACTTGAGGTTGCAAACAGTACGCGCTTTTGGGTACATACCTATGATGACGACCCAATAAGCAGGCAGCCATCAAGTCGCCTCGCGGCTGATTTGCCAGCGAGTATAACCAGTAAGTTGAATTACGAACAGGCTCGCGCCTATCGAAATTCGCGTGGTTACGTACTTTGGCCGGGGAATTGGAAAGACCTGACAGTTAAGGTTCTTCTATAAATCCTATCAAGTCCCGAATTGCTTGTATCTGCAATTCGGGACTTTTTGTTTTATTTTGCCCTGTTTTGTACATTTTCCTGAAAATGTACACGGTTTGATGGGTCAGACAAAAAAGCGCACACCCCTCGGTGTGCGCTCGGATTTCACGTCTGCGTCGATTCCCGCAGGCTTACCTGGTAACCCAACTCCATGCGGGTTTCAACAGGCTGCCCCTGCAAGGCGCACAGCAGCTGCTGCGTTGCTTTTAAGCCAAGGATATCCGCATTAAACTGCACGGCGGAGATGGGCGGCACGGTATTGACCAGATTCTCATTATCATACAGCGACGCCAGCCGGATATCCTGCGGCACGCGCAGGTTCAGCTGCTTGAGCATATTCAGCGTCAGCTGTGCCAGCCGTTCGTCCATGCACAGGATGCAATCCGCCCCGCGCTCTACAGCCTGCTGCACAGCCTCCATGCGCAAATCGTCGCTTTCCAGCTCCAAAAACAGCAGGTTTTCGTCAATTTTTTGCCCCATCTTGACATAAGCCTGGCGGAAACCCTCCAATCGGGATTGGTTGACGGTGTACAGCATACTGCCGCCCAGCAGCGCGATATGCTTCATGCCCTTCATCAGCAGCAGACTGGTCATCTCACGGCAGCCGCCCACCTGGTCATGGTCAACGGAAAGTACCTGATCGTCCTCCGGCTGACCGATGGCGACAAACGGCACCTTGCGCGCCTTCAGCAGCGGGATCAAGGGGTCACGCTCCAGTGTGCGGGTCAAGATCAGACCATCGATTTTGCGGTTATCCAGCAGTCGTTCCACAGGACGCGTTTCGTTTTCGCCCACCAGCGTCAGCAGGACATCGTAGTCGGAATCCCCGGCAACCTGATAGACAGAGCGCATCACCTTGCGCAAAAAGGGCAGCTCAAAGTCGGAAAATTGCGTGGAAATCACCAGCGAAATATTGTAGGAGCAGCGCTTCACCAGCCCGCGCGCCATCATACTGGGGGTATAGTTATGCGCTTTTACATAGTCCAGCACGCGTTGGCGGGTTGCTGCGCTGATGCGCCCGTTGCCGGATATGGCACGGGACACGGTTGTCTTGGATATGCCAAGCGCCTGCGCGATTTGCGTGATATCGATCGGCTTGTCGTTCTTCGGCAAAGGTGGCATGGTTTCTCATCTCCGATATGTATTTACCATTATCATAATCGTTTTTTGCCGAATCGTCAATTATTTCTTGCGTAAAGCTTCCCCTTGCACAGCCCTCACACCGTTCGTCTGCACAGTTTTTTGCGTAATTTACGGCACAGGGTCTGTATCTCCTGCGCGGTTTCGGCGGTGCATGGATCGGGCGCAAACTGTGCCGCCTGTACGGCATCCAGCAGGTGCTGCACGGTTTCGCGGTCCGTCTGCGGGCAATGCGTTTGCAGAAATTCCGCAAATGCCGCTTCGTCAGAGGACACCTCCGCCGCCAGCCCACAGCGCCGCATCTTGCGATGGAGCGCACAAAATTCTGCCTGTACGGTCTGCAAAGGTGTGCGCCTTGCACGGCGCAGAAGTGCCAAGGCCAAGACGAGCAGCAGCAAAACCGTAGGCAGCACCCACAAAAGCGGGACACTTTGCGGCGTTTCGGCAGGGGAGTCGGCCTCCTGCCGCGCGAGCAGGGGTGTATCACTGTCTGCGGCATTTTGCCCTGCCTGTGCGGCATCGGCGGCAAGCTCGCCCTCGGTCAGTTCGGCTGTCATACCGGGGGTGACCTCCAGCGGCGTCCAGCCCTGCCCGGAAAGGTAAATCTCTGCCCAGGCGTGGGCGTTATCATCCTGCAAAACGGCACGGCAGCTGCCGTCGCCCGCAGCGGTAAACAGACTTTGCGGTGCGGCGTAGCCTACCACATATCGGGCGGGCAGCCCCACCATGCGGCACAGCAGCACCGCTGCCGAGGCAAACTGTGTGCTGCTGCCCGCGTGGCTCTCGCTCAGGAAATACAGCAGCGGGTCGGTGTCGTCGGGTGTCTCGGCGTCCGCGCTGTAACGGCAGTGCTCGTTCAGCCAGCTGCGCACCAGTGCGCGTCGGCCATCGATGTCATCATCCCTGAGTTTGCGCTCCTTCACCAGCGCAGCCAGTTCCTTGTCTATGGCATCGTACCCGGCACCGTCGGGCACATCCAGGCAGCGCGCACGAACATACGCGGCGTAGGCGCTTTCCAGACGGTCCAGCACCCCCGCGTCATCATCGTCACGGGCCGCCAGCAGCTCCTTTGCCTGTTTGCGCGGAAAATAGTAGAACATATCGTCCTGCACGGTCTGCCCCGCTATGGCTCCGTCGCCGTCCGGCGTGTAGTAGTCGTTAAAATATGCGTTGTACGGCGCAAACGTGTAGGCATCGTTTGCATGCAGACGATGTACGGTCATTTGCTGCGGCTGTGCGCCGCTGTATGCCGCGCGCAAAAACGGCAGGTTCGCAATGGCAAGCCGCCCGTCGCCGTCGGTTTTCCAGTTTGCTGCGGCACTGTCGAAGGCAGCGGCATTCCCTGCCTGCCAGCTTGTGCCGTCATAGTCCACGCCGATAAACCCGCGCAGGTAGACGGTCTCCTCCGGCTTGGCGTCGGTCGTGACCATTATATCCTCCAGCCCCGTCAGCGCCAGGCCGTCGCCCCGTGTCAGGCTGCCGTCCTCCACGCCGCCCGCAGCAGCGCTGACATGGAAATTCAGTGCCCCGCCGCTGATTTTCGGCAGCCACTCGATCGCCGCGCTCAGCCCGGCCGCGCAGACTTTGTCGGTCACAGGCTGCAGCGCGTTCAAGGGCAGCATCAGCACGGGGCGCAGTGCCAGGGCAGGCAAAAACAGCACCGCGCAAATGGCAGCCATGCCGACACCGGCCAGCCTTTGGTTTGTGCGGTGGGTCTGCAGGTTGGCGGCATAGACGGCGGAATCCTTGCCGCACCACAGCCGTTTGCGCACCAGCGACCGCGCCGCCGCACAGCTTCCCAACCAGCCCGGCAAAAGCAGCAGCCAGCCTAAAACGGCACGACCCGTCCCCGCTAACAGCGTGAACACCACGATCGGCAGAAGCACCGCCCCCAGCAGCAGCGCGTCGGTGTGGCGGGCTGTCAGCGTGGTCAAAAACATTGTAAACGGCACTGCCGTCAGCAGCGCAAACAGGCCCATCTGCGCCGAAACCGGCGAGGCGGACACTACAAAATTTGCGTTGAAGCGTGTATTCAAGCACAGCCTGACGGCATCCGCGCACTGTGCCGCACCGGCCAAAAACGGCTGCTGCACGGCAAACAGCAGCACCAGATACCCCACGGCCAGCGCCAGCGCCGCGCCGTAACGGCCCGCCTTGGAAAGCGGGACGCGGTGCAGTGCCGGCCACGCCGCACACAGTGCCGCCACGCCAAGCCACACCCAAATCGGCAATGCCAGTGCAAACGCACCGTTCAGTGCCGTCAGCAAGCCCAAGGCCAGCAGCTCCGAAATCAGCAGATCCGCCGCCGTTTCCGCCATGGGGTGGGCAGCGGCCTTGGTGCGGGGCAGCAGCACACGGTCCACAAATACCAGCCCCGTAGCGGGGTCGGTGTCCTTGCGGCGGGTCAATCTGCGCAGCCGCTTTACGGCGGCCTGCCCAAAGTGCAGCAACTGCTGCGGCGCGTCGGCCCCCTCTGCCAAAACGCTGCCCGCAGGGTCAGCGCGGTAGGTTGCGCCCAACGGCTCGCGAACGGTCAACTCGCCCACGCGGGCGGTCAGTTTCCAGTGGATCAGCTTCGGTGAATCGCCTGCACGGTAGGGGCGCAGATCATAAACGCCGTCGGTCAAATCGCAGCCCGCCGCAGTCACTTTTTCGGCGCAGTTCTGCGGTTTTGTGCCTGCGCCGTCGTCCTCGCCCTCGGCGGGGGGCAGCACACACAGTTCTCTGCTTTGGGGCGGCACGGCGCAGTGCGCGGCAAACAGCCCCAACGGGTCGCGCACGGTGGCTTCCCGCACACGGAACCGCCACAGACCGCTTTTTGCTGCGCGCAGGGTCACGCGCAAATCGGCACACTGATGCGGGGCCAGCATCGCGCCGCAGGGCAGTTCAATGGCCGTTCCGCTTTCGGCGTCCACGGCCTGCAAAACGACACGCAGCTCCGGCACGGGCCGCCGCCCGTTGTTGTGCAGTTTCACCAGTACGGCAAAATCCTCGTCGGGGTGCACGGGGCGGGCAGGCAGCTGCAGCGTTACCGTCACATCCCTGCGCAGCGTGCGGACATACCACGCCAAAAAGCCGACCAGCAGCACCGCCAGTGACGCCAAAAAGACCGCAAACGACGTGCGGCTGACCGCTGCCGCGGCAAACAGCACGACCAGCAGCAGCGCGCAGCCCACCTTACCTGCCATGGAACGGTTTCTCCGGGCGGGGGCGCGGCACGGTGTGCAGAACATCGTCAAGGATATTCTGCACTGTATCGCCGCCGGTGCGGGCCTGTTCGGTCAGGCGCAGACGGTGGCGGGCCGCATCGGCAAAAATCGCGGTAATATCCTGCGGGGCCACATAATTGCGCCCGCCCAGAAAAGCCGCCGCGCGCGCCATACCGGCCACTGCCAGCGACGCACGGGGCGAAAGCCCCAGCGTCAGGCGGCTGTCCTGCCGCGTCGCGCGGGAGAGCTCCACGATATACCGTCTGATTTCATCGCTCATATATACTTCGTCTACCTGCTGCTGCATAGCCAGCAGGTCGTTTTTGTCCATCACCGACTGCACACGGTCCAGCAGGGCGCGGCGTGGCTGGCGGGACAAAATCTCCATTTCCGCCTCCGCATCGGGGTAGCCCATGACCACGCAGACCATAAAGCGGTCCAGCTGGGATTCCGGCAGCATCTGCGTACCCACCGAGCCGACGGGGTTTTCCGTTGCAAAAACGGTAAACGGCTGCGGCAGAACGCGCGTCACGCCGTCCACCGTGACGGCGCTTTCCTCCATGACTTCCAGCAAGGCGGACTGGGTGCGGGCGCTGGTACGGTTGATTTCATCGGCCAAAAACAGGTTGCACATCACCGCGCCGGGGTGGTACACAAATTTGCCGGTTTCCTTTTGGTACAGCGAGAATCCCACAATGTCGGACGGCAAAACGTCGGGGGTAAACTGCACGCGGTTTTGGGTCAGGTCCATAGCGCGGGCAAACGCCTGTGCCAGCGTAGTTTTGCCCACGCCGGGGATATCCTCAATCAGCACATGGCCGCGGGCCAGTATCGCCATCATGATTTTCAGCACGACTTCCGGCTTGCCCAGCACCGCCTTGCTTACCTCGGCTGTAACGGCCAGCGCCTTTTCGTTGATATTCTGCATGGGTCAATCCTTTCTATGCCTGCGCCAAATCAGCATACAGCCGATCACGGCGGCAATCAGCAGGCATCCCGCCCACAGGGCGTTGTTTTCCAGCCAAATCATCCAGTTGGAGTACGCGCCGCCCGCGTTTTCGCCGCCGCCCTCGTGGGGCAGGGGAGTGATACTTTCGGGGGTGACTTCCTCCAGCGCGGAGGTACCGTCGGCCTCCACCGTCACTTGGCGCGGTGCGGCGTCCCAGGTTTCGTCACACTCGGCCAGGTCTGCCGCATGGGTGGCGGCCTCTGCGTCGGGGTCGCGCTCGGCTATCACCAGGTAGCGCTGGGTGTTTTGGGTGTAGGGGTGGCAGGTCGTCAGGGTAAGCAGGTCGCGGCCGGGCTGTATCAGCACGGCGTTTATGTCGTCCGGCTGTATAATTTTCAGCTCGCACACGCGGTAAACCAGCGTGTCCCACGGCGTTGTCAGGGTAATTTTGTCGCCGATTTGTATCTGCTGCACGTTGCGCAGCATTTCCGCGCCGTAATAGCCGCGGTGGGCGGCAATGACGGTGTTGGTGTTTTCGCCGCCCAGCGGCATGGAGGTCTGCCCCAGCAGCGCGCCGCCGCGGGCCATGTTGGCCGCGTTGGCCCCCAGATAAACAGGCAGTTCCAAGTCCAGACGCGGTATCCACAGCGCGGCGATAACGTCGTCGGGCAAGCCGCAGCCCGTCAGGTCAAAGGCGGGGGTCTCGTAGGCAAAGGGGTCTTTCAGGCCGCTTTGGCCTTGGGCAAAAAGCTGTTGGTTGTAGGCCAGAAACGCGTCGTACAGTTCGGGGTAGGCGCGCGCGGGTTCGGCGGCGGAGGTTTCGGGCGCGGCGGGGGCGGCAGCTTCGGCGGCCTGCACAAATTTTTGCACGGTTTTTGTGCTTTTCTGCTCCGTCAGATATCGGCTGACCGTGGGCTGCAGCATCAGCCCTACGCCCAGCAAAATTGCCAGCCATGCAAAAATTTGCAGAAACAGGCGTTTCATCAGTCTTCCTCCTCGCGCTTTTTGCAGCGGTGCAACAGCAGCAGCAACAGCAGCGCCTCGCCGCCGATAACCACACTGCCCGTCACGCTGATCCACGGCCAGGCGTCCACAATGCGCTTTACCACGTTGCCGGTATTCAGCTGTTGGTACTGCACGGTCTGCGGCGTGTCGGGCTGCTCGTCCTCTCCGGTATACGGCACACGGGCGCCGCGCACAAGCATACGGTGGGTGTTAATGGCATAGGGTGTGCAGGTGACCAGCGTGCAGTAGTCCCCGCCGGGGATAATTTCCAAATCCTCGGTGTTTTCCGGCTCCACGACCTTGACCTGGTCTACCTGATACGCCAGCACCTCGTCCATGATGTGGAGGTAAAAACGGTCGCCCTCGCCCAGCTTGTCCAGGTCGGTAAACAGTACCGCCTCGGCCATACCGCGATGCCCCGTCAGCACACTGTGGGTGCCCGCGCCGCCCAGCGGATAGCTGGAGCCTTCCAGATGTCCGACGCCCTTTACCAGCACATCGTCGCTTGTGCCCTCATAAATGGGCAGGTTTACGTCAATTTTGGGTATGGTAATGTAGCCAAGGCTCTCGCCCACATCCAGCATGTCCACATAGCTTGTGCCGATGTCGTCCGCTTCGCCCGCCGCGTCGCGGTCGATGGCATTGTTCAGTTGTTGGTTGTAGCGGCGCGCAGCCTCCTTGGCGGCGTCGATTTTCTCGGCGTCCATCGACTGCACGGTGTCGTTGTAGCTTTCAATGACCGAGCTTGCGTGGCGCTGTGCCACCGCGTTGCTGACAACGGGGTACATGGCCACGCCGATGCCGGAGACGATCATCAGCGCAGCAAAGCCAAGTTTTAATTTGACGGTGGTTTCCATAGCAAAGAGCCTTTCTGTAAAGGGTTGGCGTACTGCCACAACCGCCCATAGGGGAAGAGCCGTTTCCGGCCCTTCCCCTATGGATTACCCGTTTATTTTACTGTGGGTGTTTGTATGGTGTGCATTACGCACGGTTGGGTTTCTTTTTCAGGCTGAACAGAACGCTGACGCCCGCCAGAACCAGCAGCACACCGATACCGCTGAACAGCAGCGTACCGAAACCGCCGGTGACAGGCAGCGTAAAGCCCGCACGGTTGACGATTTCAACCGTTTCTTTGCTGGGGTCGGCCACAGGAGCGCTATCTCTCGTGTAGGTCGGCGTAGTTATTGTAGACTTGGTCTGGTTGCCATTTGCATCATACGTTGTCGTGGTTGTCCATGCAGCAGTATAGGTAAGGTTCAGTTTTGCATCCACAGGCTTAGACAGCAGGTTGTAGCCGTCCACGGTCTTGGTCTCGACCAGTTTGTAGGTGCCGGAGGGCAGACCCGCTGCGGAGACGTAGCCGTTTTCGCCCGTTGTAAGGGTCTTGACCTTGATCCAATTTTCAGCAGAGTTAGTGGTCAAGCCCAGTTTTACGGCATCGTCACCACTGATAGCGGCGTATTCTTGGCCGCAGAAGGGATACTTACTATTTCCATTCAGTGTTTCCGTATCCACCTTCTTGTACAGGTCAAAGGTAACGTCCTTAAGACCCGCTCCGTCCTTGGTGCCGCCCTTGGCAGTCTTGTGGATGTTCAGACCAAAGGTGTAAACAACGCCCTTGTCCGTGATTTCGTAGGGCTGGTTGCTGTCAGGTCCTTCTTCGATATCGGTGCCGGTTTTGCGGGAATAGACGATCTTGGCAGTGTTCACGTTGCCATCACCGGCAACAATTGCACCACTCTGAACGGTAGCGGTATAGGTAATAATGATTTTACCACCTGCAACAGACTGGAACTTATCGCTCTTCTTCGCACCAAAGTCAACCGTCATGGTTCCGTTGGTATCAATATTCAGCGTATAATCCGTGTTTTCCTCAAACTTAACCTCGGTTTTGCCCGCGTCAGCCTTAATGCCCTTGACGGTAACGGGATTTGCATTATGTTTCAACTGTTTTACATCCGTGGTATCGGTAACCTTGAAGGTTTTCAGGCTGGCGACGTTTTCAGGGACTTTGATAGTCAGGGTAAACGGCACGGCATCGCCAATACCGTAATCCGCTTCATGTTCAGTTGTGGTGCCGTCGCGCTTGGTGACGGTCTTTTCAATGTCGGGCTTGTAGTTCGTGACGGTCAAAGTAGTGCCGGTAGTGTCAATGGTAAAGCTTGCGTCACTCACTTTATTCGTATCGGTAATGGCAGGGTCAGTTGCCGCCACAGCCTTGCCATTTTTGTCAATGTCAAAGTAGAATTTGCCTGTGGTGTTCAGGATATAGCCCTTGTCATTATTTGCGGTATAACCTGTTTCTTGCAGATAGTAGCGGCCTTTGGTAAGGTCTTTCAAAGCGATTTCGCCGTTAGCATCAGTTACCAAGGGATCGGCAGTTTGTACCGGAGTATATTCATCTTTTGTGTCACTCTTCCTGTACAGGGTAAATTGGACGTCTGCCAGCTTTGTTGTTTTATCTCCCTGTTTGCCTAGCTTGACAAGTTTTACCGTGCCCTTGGCAATGCTGTTTTTGGGGTAGACAGTCACATCATACAGCCATTGCTTTTGGTTTTGACTGGCCTCACCCTCTGCCGTGTCGCCAATGCGGGTCATAGGAATCGAAACCAGGAACGGCTCCGCGGGTACGGTAACAGCCTGCGGGGCTTGGGTTTCAATCACAAGGTACATACCGACATCGAGTCCGGTGAATTGGGCCACGCCTTGCGCATTTGTAAGCACTTGTTCCCTATAAGCAGTAATCCCTTTTATCAGCCCTGCTTCCGTCTTATTTTCATTATAGTTAGTAAAGTAGTCCTCAACTTCTACCTGCTTGCCAGTTGGGTTATCATTATAGTAGGCAAGCAATGCGTCTGTATCCATGACCTGATAGAGGGTAAAGCCTGTATCCTTCAATGCAGTACCCTGCGGTTTCCCCGTCATCGTTTCGCCATCACCATGGTCACCTTCTTTTTCGCCACTATCCATTGCGCGCTTATAGATGGTGATAGAGCCTTCTTTTTGGGTATCAATCGTGCTGGTGCTCGTCGTGAGCGTCGGCGTCGTGTCGTCTGCCGCCATGGCGGGCATGGCGCAGAGGCTCAGGGCCAGGGCGGCGCTGAGGACTGCGGTAAATAAACGTTTCAGTTTCATCTTGTTGCATACCTCTTTCTTTCTATGTTGTTTTGTGTAGAGGGCTTTTTTAGGGGGTTCAGGAATGTTTGCCCCCTTTCTTATTGTATCGGAACACCAGCACCAGCAGCACAGCCACCAGTGCGGGCAAACCTATCAGCAGCCACAGGCTGGGTGCGTCCGCGCCCGTGTGCGGCAAGGTAAAGCCCTTGCGGTTGTAAATGGTCAGGGCAATGTTGCACACGCCGTCGGCATCTGTGGTTTTCGCGCCAAACGCCGCGCCATCGCGTAGGCATTGCCCGTCCGCTTTCAGCGTAAATTCGATGGGCTCGGCCAGCAGGGTGTAGCCCGCGGCGGTTTTGGTTTCGGTCAGGCGGTACTCGCCGGGGGATAGGTTTGCAAAGGTAAGTTGACCTGTTCCCGCGCTTGCGCTGCCCGTCACGCCTGTGCCGATTGTTACAAACGTGGTGTTGTCATCGTTCAGTTTTTCCAGCTTGAACTCCACACCGTCCAGCAGGGGTTCGGCTGTACCGTCTATGCCCTTTTTGGTAAGGTTCAGGGCAAATTTCGGGTCGGTGCGCTGGTTGGTCAGGGTGATTTTGCCGGTTGTGCTGTCGGTTGTCTGCGATGCGGTGTAGGTATATGTGCCAATCGTAACCGTACCTTCTGCCGTAAACGTGCCGTTTTGGGTTGCACACTCCGCCACGCGGTACACATATTCGGGGTTGCCGGTGACGTTGACATCCGTCTTGTCCAGACGTTCAAACTTGTGCGTCCACTTCCCGGTCATATAGTTGTATTGCAGCTTGACAGCGCTCGTTGCATCTACCCACTTGCCGCTTGTGTCATTCACATGGCGGCGCTCCAGCTTGACCCAAATCGCATCCGGCAGTTTATCGGTCAGCTTGTTGCCGTCTGCATCCTGCCACTGCTTTTCCACCTCAATATCCATCAATTGGTGTGCCGTGTTGGTAAAGGTGGCGGTGACGGTTGTCTTATCGCTGGTAACCGTGCCGCGCACACCGTTGTCCACGTCGTACTTTGCGTCAGTGGCGTCGCAGGTTACGCTTTTCAGGCTGCCATCGGTGGGCGGTGTTTCAACTACCCGGAAGCGTGTGCCAATGGGGATGCCGGTAATTTCCCAGCTTCCGCCAACTGGAATGGTATTGGTCATTTGTGGTACGCTGTCCGCGCTGCCCAAGCCGATACCGCCAACGTTGCTGAAGGTGACGGTAAACGTGTAGCTGCCTGTCAGCGGTGTTTCGTCGGTCGGCTGTTTCTTTTCAATTACCAGCTTACCGACCTTGACGGTGTTAATGAACTTGACCTTCAATTCGGGGAATTCTTCTTCCGGCGCGGCGTAACTGCGGAACACCAGCGTATTTGCGTTTGCGGGCTTGCTGCCGTCGTAGTTGCTGCCTGTTGATGGTGTGTCCGCCGTTTCGGTTCTGCCGTCCTCCGGCTTTGTGCCGCCGCCTTGCAGCGGGGTGGTGGTTGTGCCGCTTACAGACGGACTTGTCCCCGCTGCGTTGACCAACGTCCCGTTCTCGTACACTTCCCAGCGGGTGTCGTACAAGGCGGTGTTTTCCGCCTCTTGCAGCGAGATATAACTACCACAGCGGAACTGGTCCGTAAAGGTCACGGTTTCGCCGTCTTGCAAATCAAACGTGCCATCGGTGTCCACCGCCTGCGTGCCGCTGCCCGCTACGCTGGACGTAAATATCGCGCCGCTGGCGGGCTTCAAGGTATTGCTTTCCGCCGAGTCATAGTCCGGGATATCCGCTTGCTCTACCGAGAAGCCCACCGTTTTGTTTGCCACGGGCTTGGCGGTAAAAACAAAATTGCGGAAGTAAACCGTGCGCTCGTAGTCATCGCCAATGAGGATTTTTGAGAGTTTGGTCAGGTCAAAGTCCGTGTCCTTTGGCATTTTGTTCAGCTGCAGCTTGACCGTGACCCACTTGTCGTTTTGCATCACAACGCTGCCGCTGAGCATGGTGTTCAGATAGGACTTTTGACTGTTGGCATCGCAGCCCATCTTCTTGCCGTTGTTGTCCACCAAGGTCAGATACAGGTAGTTGGTGGACAGAACGCCGTCACCCGGGTTGCCCACGGCGTAAACGTCAAAGGACAGATAGTCGCGGTTTTCGATGTTGAGCGGGTTTGTCAGCGTCATAGTGCCGTAGCGCAGGTTGCGGTGTGCGCTGCCTTTATCATACCCTTGGGCGTACCATTTTACGGTTTGACCAGTGTATGTTCCGCTTGTGTCGGGCGGATTATCGTCCTTTTCCATGGTTGTACTGTCAGTATCACTGCTGCTAGCGGAGAAAGCGCTGCCGACTGCCACGGGGTCGGGGGTGCTGTTGGTGATTGCTTTTGGGCCGTAATGCGTAGCCAAGTTTTGCAGGGTAAAGGTAAAGAGCTTTTGATTTTGGAATAAAGACTTGAACGCGGTGTTTACCTTGCTGAGATCGACCTGCTTTTCAACCTGCAATTTGTTATTGTCGGGGAAGTTGAACGCCACCGCCATGTTGGACTCCCACATACCGCGCTCCATATAGAACATAGTCAGGGTGTGGGTGGTGCGGTTTTTGTCTAATTGGATGGCTTTGCCTGTCGTCTTGGTGAACGTGACAGGGGTCTGGTTGAAGCAGACGGTTTTGGTGGTATCAGTCTGGTAGACCATGGTGTCGCTTGTGTCGGTGTTCTTGTTGGAACTGACGTAGGGGGTTACGGTGCTGTCCGCGCCAAATTCCAGCAGACCGGACGCTTTACCGTGCGCGCCGCCGACATCCAGAACCAACTTGCCGTCAATGTAGACCCACACGTCATCGTCACCGGAGAAGAAGAACTTGATGGGGACTTTGGTGTCGTTGCCGCTGGCGTCTTTTACAACAACATTGCCGTCCTGTGTAAGCGTAAAGTCAAATTGCAGCTTGGCGCCAAAGCCGTAGTTGTATTGGGACGCCCCGACTGTGGAAACTGTTTGGTTAAACGGGAAAAAGCCGTGGGTGTCTTTAATATTGCCTGACGCCTCAATATTTTTTGAGTTGGGGTGGGTGGTGGGTTTGCCCTCACTATCTTTGTCGGGGGATTCCAGATAATACTTGCCGTTGGTTTGGTCCTGCTTCAGATACAGCGAGACTTTGCTGCTGTCATAGTACCAATATTGAGCTTTTTCCTCCTTGGCGTTTTCTGGGTCGTTTGGTTTTGTATCATCATAAAAAACAGCGTCCTTTGTGAACGGGAAGGAAACATCCTTATACACCTTGCCTAGCACGGTGTTAAAGCTGTTGTCGCCTAGCAGGAATGCTTCGTTAAAGTGCGGGTCAACCAGCGCTTTTGCTGTGTCGGAATTCTTGGTTCTTAACAGCGGCAGACCGTTTGCCGAACTGTCAGAAGTCTTGCTTTCTACAAGACCTTGGAAGGTGCGGTCGTAGACGAAGGTGTTGCCGTTGTCATAGGATAGCGTTTTACCCTTATCGTCCAAAGCCGAGTTGTTTACCGCCATAAAGGTGTTGTATTTGTCGCTATCCACATCGTCCCAACCATACAGCTTCATACCACCGGCAACGTCAGCAAAGCGGATGCCCCACTTATCTAATGACGGTTGGAAATGCCCGGTGTAAAGCGGGTATTTGACATTGTCGTTTTTCGTGTAAGCACTGCTGAGGGCGCGGTCAAACTGCTCAAAAGTGACAAACCCGCGTTGGGAACCGCCAATGATCGGGGCGCTGTCGCGGTTCAAGCCGTTCAGCTCGTAGTCGGTGTAGTAATCGTACAGGGTGCTGGTGATATACTTTGTATCCTTTTGTTGGGTAAAAATGCCGCTGTTATCAATGTCCACAACGGTCATGTTTTTGCCGCTTTCGGCATCGTGGCGGGAGTTTTTCTCGCCCCAGTAGCCGTCACGGTTGACACCTTCGCCGCCCGTGTAGGCCGACGGGTCGCCGTCGTCGGCAAAGAAGCAGGGCTCTTGCAGGGCTGGGGGGATTTCTGCCGTGCTGTACTTTCTGGTCTTGTTGTCTTTTGCGGGGGCGTTTTGGTTATCCGTTGCGGAGAATTGCACCGCGGTGTAAGTGCCCTCAGGAATTGTGCAAGACCACAGCTTGCGGTCAGCGGCGGGGTCGGTGACTTCGTCCATTTTCACGGTTTCGACAGTGCTGCCGTCTGAACCCGTCAGGAAGCAGTACATGGGTTTGCCATCGTCCGGCATAGGACTTTGATGTATGTCGGGGTCGTTCGCATAACTGTACGAGGACAGCGTGGCATCAAAGTAAATGGTTTTGTTTGCCTTTAGCAAATCACTGCCCGCACTTTGCCAAGAGGATGTGGGATCTGCGCTGTAGACAAAGCAATTGGCTTTTGTTAAGTCGAACTTTGTTGCACTGTCGTAGGTGTCTGTGCTGAAATTATACAGCGTGGTTTCGCCGCTGCCGTCCCAAGTGAACTTTACAAACTGCGACTTATTGTCCGGGATCAGGATTTTCTGCGCGTAAAACTTGCCCGCTTCCACCGTGCCGATTGGCAGGCTGGCGGTTGTTTCTACCGTGCCGTCAGTTCCTTTTTTATAAAATACTGCGGTTACGTTGGCAAGGTCGGCGTTGCTTGCATTTTTGAAGTAAAGCGGTGTGCCTTTGTAATAGTACTCCACGCGCGTCCATTGGGCGGGGTTGTAGGGTTGATTCTGGTTGAAATGTGTGCTCTGCTGATCATTGTTAGTAATGCCTACGCTGACAAGCTTTTTGCCGGCAAGCAAATCAATCGCTGTCAGCTTGTCAGTATTGCTAACATTGTCATTGCCAAAGGCGTTGATTTCTTCTTTCCAGCTATTGCCTTCCATATACTGGAAGATAATTCGATAAAACCCGCCCGCTGGATAGTCCGCCGAGTTCAGCGTAACGCTGAAGATTTTGTGTTGTTTCCCATCTTGGTCGGTTACTGTCTCTCCGGTATCCGCCATGACCTTGTCTATGTAGGCGTTCGTTTTGCTATCGGTGCACGCATGGAAATGAATGGTGCATTTTCCGCCAAGTTTGGAATCGTATCTGCCATCATCCTCAAAATAAATGGTTGTCGTTGCCGGGATAAAGCCCGTCGATACACTGGTGTCCGCTATCGTATCAGGTGTGTTCGCGTCATCGTTGTCAGGCGAATCATCCGCAGGTATAGTATCTTCTTCGTTGGGGTTGTCCCCGTCAGCAAAAAGAACATCTTGCTCTGTGTTGGTTTTTGCCGCCGTGGCTTCCTCTGCGTTGATGGCATGGTTTGGCGCGGCAGCCGTATCGGAAGTGTCCGCAGGGGTTTTGTTCGTCAAGGCTGGGTCGGCAGGGGCGGTGTCCGTATCGGCGGCGGGAGTCTGATTTTCTGCCGCTTCCTGGGTTTTGCCGTCATTGTTCGGAACCGCTGCTGTATTGTTTACCGTGTTTCCCGCTTCTGTTTCCGGCTCGTTCGCAGTGGGCGGGGTATCTCCTTCATCCGGAATCGTTTCCAAGTCGGATACAATAGGCTCTTGCGCAGGTTCTACACCCTCGCTTGACGTGTCTGTGGCAGGAATGGTCGGAATCGTTTCCGAACCTGCGTCAAAAAATAAAGCCTCATCCTCAGCTGCATAAACCGGCAGAGCCATACCGACCAGCAGGCACAGGGCGGCGAGCAGTGCTGCCGCACGGTGTAGGATAGAAAATGCTTTCGTCATCTGCTTCGACTCCTTTTCTATACATGTGTGTTCTCACGATATATCGGGGGAACGCGCGCCATTCGGCGCGATTTTAGGCGCTGCGCACATCTGGCACGGAAACGGACTTTTTCCACAAGCTGAGCTGTATTTACAGTCTTTTTTGAGAATATAATCCGATGTGCAAACATTTGCGCTTGCGTCGGGAAAAGTAAGACACGGTATGTTTGTGTGTGTGCCTTTTTATAAAAAGCAGTATAATACTTTGGGATGAAAATTTCAATACGGCTACATTCAAGCAAGTGACTTTTGGCAGATTGCAAAATTTTGACTTGTCGAATTCGTCACAATGACAAGCGCTTTCGGCAACTATTATACACACCGCCAAGCACTTGTTAAAATTCTGCTGATGCTTTTGCGCAACTATTGAGCAAAAATCGCCACAAAAAAAGCGTAAACACAACACAAATTTAACGGGAATGTCCGTGAATTTGGTCGTGTGTGTGCTTGCGGTTTTATCCTTATCCGGAGCCCAAAAGGGCAGGGGTCAGCTTATGAGGCACACCAATGTTCAAGCTGAAGATGGAATCTTATATCTTCCCTGAGTATGCAGACTGTCAAAAAACTCTTGTAGGGGCGGGCATTGCTCGCCCGTGCCCGTTTGCCTGTGAAAAAACTTACCCGGAAAAGGCGTTGCTGCGCCAAGTTGGCGGGCGACCAATAGCCGCCCCCTACATATTCAATAGACCACGAATGTGATTTTTGACACGCCGGAGTATGAGCAGGAGCTGACAAGCAAGTTGCGGTGGCCGCATAAAAAGGCGCACTGCAAACACACCCGGGCAAGGACTGCGCTTGCCGGGAACAGCATGTGAGAGGTGTCCCTTGCGCTATAGGACACCCGGCAAAAGGGCGCACCTCGCCACTGGTCGGAGCCTTTGGGGGCGGAAGGCTTTACCCGCCAATGGCATCCTCGACCACGTCCAGCAGGTGGCAGGGGTCGAGCTGGGCGGCGGTGCAGCGGCGTGCGAGGGCCTCGACGAAGGCGCGGTCCAACGATACGTCGGAGATAAACTGTACGACCTGCTGGCAGCCGCGGAGGTCCCGCGCGGCCAGAATGCCGTAGGTAGTGTAGGGCCCGAGCTCGGGCGCGGAGAGCTTTTGACAGACAACGCGATAGGTATACACGATTTTCACCCACTCCTGCTATGTTACATAACAAAATATATTGACAAAAAATGGTAACTGGGGTAAAATTATGGTAGTGTTAGTGTACTTATGGATGCCGCCCTTCACAATATAGCATATCCCGGTGTGCAAAGTACACAACCAGTGCCGGGAATTTTGGCGGCGCATTTTGCACCGCCGCTTTGCTGTTTTTCCGGCGGTGAATCGCGTTTTGAGGGGAGAGAAGATGTTATGTCCGCATATCGATGCCGTGTGGCAGAAGCAATGACCGCTGCAAGGGAGGCAGCGGGTGTTTCACAGCGGGAACTGGCAGACCGCCTGGGCCGGGATAAGCGCACGATCCAGAAATGGGAAAAGGGCGAGATGAAGATCGCGCTTGAGGATTTTCTGGCCGTCTTTGATGCACTAAAAGTGCAGGTGGAGCCGTACTCCAAATGGATTCGGCACCCAGAGCTTTTCCTCAATGGACTGTCGGACATCCTGCAATACTCCACCGATAAAAAGCGCAAGGCACTGGGGGATTTCTACCGCTGCCAGGCGTCGCCCATGGAGGTCGAGCAGGAATATTACTTTCTGTTTGCTGACCACGGCAGCGACTACCACGGCATGTACCAGCAGTGGATGGCCAATCTGCTGACACCGCTGCGGGATCGCCGCCGCATCTGTGCCCAGATTATTGAGAATTATAACGAGGCTCTTGCCACCGGGACCATCACCGACCCGGACGCGCCCCAGCCCAACATGGAGGTCCTGCAGGCCTGCTATGAGGCCATTGGCCAGAGCATCCAGAGCGGCGCCAACGGCTACACGATGCTGAGCCTTGATTTGAACCGCTGACAAAAGCATAAACCCGCCGCCCCCTGCGTACACTCTGCGCAGGGGGCTTTGTTATGGCTGCACTTCTACAAAGGATTCGGGCGCGGGCGGCATCGCTGCCGACATTCGACATACCGTTTCTGCTGATCTTGCTGCTGTTGTTGAGCTACGGGCTCATCATGCTGTTCTCCGCGGGGTACGCGGTGGCGCTCTACCGCCGCGGCGACGCCTACACCTACATCCGCCCGCAGCTGCTGTTTGCGGCGCTGGGCGTGCTGGCTATGTACGCGGCCAGCCTGGTGGACTACCACGTCTGGCACAGGCTGGCCTGGCCGATGCTGGGGATCTCGCTGCTTTTGCTTGCCATCGTGCTTTTCATGCCGGAGTACAACGGCTGCAAGCGGTGGATCGTGCTGCCGGGGCTGGGCACGCTGCAGCCCAGTGAAATCGCAAAATTCTCGATTGTGCTGGTGTTCTCGCATATCATCTCACTGAATCACGACAGGATGAAGTCGTTTTCCACAGGCGTTGTGCCGTTCGCGTTGATTCTGGGGGTCGTCACGGTGCTCATGCTGCTGGAGCCGCACCTGTCCGGCACGCTGCTGATCCTGTCCATCGGCGCGGTGCTGATGTTTGTGGGCGGCACGGGGCTGCACTGGTTCGGGCTGGCCGGGGGGCTGGGCGCGGCGACCATTGCGGCGGCGGTCATTGCGCTGCCGGAGCTGGTGCCCTACGCCACGGACCGGCTCGCGTCGTGGCGCGACCCCTTTGCCGACCCGCTGGGCGAAGGTCACCAGACGATCCAGAGCCTCTACGCCATCGCGTCGGGCGGGCTGGCCGGGCTGGGGCTGGGCAACAGCCGACAGAAATATCTGTACGTGCCGGAGCCGCAGAACGACTTTATTTTTTCGATTTTGTGTGAGGAGCTTGGTTTTATCGGGGCGGCGCTGGTCGTGGCGCTGTTTTTGCTGCTGCTCTTGCGCGGCATGTCGATTGCGGTGCGCGCGCGGGATAAGTTCGGCGCACTGCTCGTCGTCGGGTTCGTCGTGCAGGTCACGCTGCAGGCGATTCTGAACATGGCCGTTGTGACGAACACGATCCCGAACACCGGCATCAGCCTGCCGTTTTTCTCGTCGGGCGGCACCAGCTTATTGATGCTGCTGGGGGAGATGGGCATCGTGCTGTCGGTGTCCAGGCAGACGGATATGGTGTAGGGAACATTCCCTTGGCCACCTCCCTCGCAGAGGGAGGCAAGGACGTCCCAACATTTGTTCAACCTTTTTTCACACTCCCACCGTTGCAACGGCGGGAGTTTTGTTTTATAATTAAACTGTATTTTTGTGTGAAAGGGGTGCCGCATGGCAAAACCAAAAAACCAAAAACCACCCTTTGCCCTGCGGGCGCTGGCGGCATTCGCCGTGACGCTGGCGGCGCTTTTTGTGCTGCTGCTGGCGGCCTACGCCCTGCCCGGGGAGCCGGTGCGGGACCATGTCTACGACTCAGCGGTGAAAATCGCCGGTGAGGGGCTGTACCCGGAATATCTGAACTTCAAGCTGTTCCAGATGGACAACTACACCGACACGATCATGCTGACCGAGGCCGCGTCCGCCGACGAGGCCCCGCCGCTGACCGCCATGATGACGAATACGGCCTACAACGTCGATAACTTTGAGACGCTGGCCGATGACCTGCAATGGTACATAGAAAGGGACTGGGCCGCGGGCGCACAGCGCACCGACGCGCCCGCGCTTGTGCCGTTCTCCTACGCGCGGTACTGGCACGGCTACCTGATCTGGCTGCGCCCGCTGCTGCTGATCACAGACATCACCGGCGTGCGCGTGGTGCAGTATCTGGTGCTGGCGGCGCTGTTTGCCGCGGTGGCGGTGCTGTTGCGCCGCCGCTGCGGGCTGCGGGCCGCGGTGTGGTTCGCGGTCAGTCAGCTGCTGGTCACGGCGTTCTGGGCACCGCATCAGGTACAGTTTTTCACCTGCTTTGCCGTTGCCTACGCGGGCTGCGTCTGGGTGCTGGCCAAGCCCCGCCGCAGCGATGATGTCTGCCTGGCACTGCTGGTTCTTGGCGTTGTGACGTCGTTCTGCGACCTGCTCGTCACGCCGGTCCTGACCCTTGGCCTGCCGCTTGTCTGCTGGCTGCTTGAGCCGCAGCAGCGCCTGCGGGCCGGCACAAGGCAGTGCGGTATCGTTGTGGGCGGCAGCCTGACGTGGGGCGTCGGCTACCTGTTCTGCTGGGCATCCAAATGGGTGCTGGCCGGGCTTGTCACCGGGCAGAACGTCATTGCCGACGCGCTGCATCAGGTGGGCGTGCGCACTGCCGCCGACAGCTGGCACGGCATGGAATTGACCTGGGGTAATATTTTACATTTTGTATATACGACACTGGCGGGCAAACACCTGTTCTGGCCGCTGGTTCTGGCTGTCGTTCTGCTTCTGGCACTGTTTGCAGCCAGCATCCGGGACAGGCAGCAGCTCGCACGCGCACTGCCGCTGGGGCTCTGCGCGCTGATGACCCCGGCGTGGTTCATCGTGCTGCGCACCCACAGCATCCAGCACGGCTGGTTCACCTGGCGCGCACTGGGACTGACCGTCTTTGCAGGGCTGGCGTTTTTGTATTATTGTTGTGATGTGCGGCAAATCGCCAAACGCTTAAAACGCACGTAATATATCAGCCTGTCGAAAAAGGTGTACTCACCCCTTGGCCCCCTCGCAGAGGGAGGTTTTTCGACACGCTGAATATATGTAGGGGCGGCCATTGCCCCCTACACAACAGGATTATAGGCAAGGCAACAACAGGGGAAAGTAAAAATATGAACGAACTGAAAACGAAAACCGAAAAGACAACCGATGGAGCGCTAAAAAGGAACCCGTGGCGGCGCCTGCCCAAGGGCGGCAAAATCGCGGTCATTGTTGTCGGCATTCTGGCCGTGCTGGCTGTGCTGGCGGCCCTTTACGTCAACGGCAAGCTCGACCTGCTGCGCTATGATGACGGCAGCGTCAGCGAGATGGGTGAGATCGGCGCGGACGAGGACCAGGATCTGGACGGAACCGGCCTGACCCACACCGAAAGCGAGATGACAATGCCCGAGGGCAGCCCGTTCTCTGACGACAACGTGCTGAACATCCTGCTCATCGGCACCGACGAGCGCACCGAGGCCGTCAACGACGCAGATGCCTTCACCCACCTGAACCAGCTCGACGGCACGGAGGACACCACCGAGTTCAGCGACGACGCGCGCTCCGACAGCATGATCCTGGTCTCGCTCGACATCAAGGATCACGTCATCCGGCTGGTCTCCATCGAGCGCGGCACCGGCGTGCCAATCCTGCTGGACGGCTATGAGGGCCAGTACGACTGGATCACCCACACTTTCCGTTACGGCGGCGCAAAGCTGACAATGAAAACTATCGAGGACTGCTTCAACGTGCAGGTAGACCACTACGTCCGCGTCAACTTCAACTCCTTCGTCCAGATCGTGGATGCCGTCGGCGGCGTAGACCTTGATATTACCGAGATGGAGGCCAAGGCCCTGAACTGGGAGGTCCCCTCCAACTCGATGCTGATCGTCAACCACGTTGACCCGGGCCCCAACCATTTTGACGGCTACACGGCGCTGCAATACGCCCGTCTGCGCAAGATCGACAACGACTGGAAGCGCGTCGAACGCCAGCGCACCGTCATTAAGGCCGTGCTGGATCAGGTGCAGAACGCCAGCGTCATGGAGCTGGACAACCTGCTCAATACCATTCTGCCGCTGATCCAGACGAACTTTACCAAGTCCGAGATCGCCGCGCTGCTCGTGCAGCTGCCGGGCTTTTTGGGCTGCGATGTGCAGCAGATGTCCATGCCGCTGCAGGGCACCTACGGCATCCGTACGGGCATGGATGACCGCCTGATGTACGACCCCGACTGGGTCGTGAATATTAAGGCATTGCAGGACTTTTTGTACAATGATAAGACCGCCGAAGAGGTCATTGCCGCCACGCCGGAGACCGCTGCCGCCGAGGCCGCGGGCGAGCTGGTCATTGCGACCCGCGAGAGCGCCGACGTGACCAACCCCGTGGAGGAGTACAATAGTAAGTATCTGCATCGCATTGATATGACTTATGCGCTCGACGCGTCGGACTTCGGCAGCGACGAGTACCGCGTCTTTGTGGCCGACACCGACAACCTGCGCGGCAATGAGCTGCGCGGTGCGCTGATCGACAAGCTGTACAGCGCGGGCGTGCGGGTCGTGGCCGTGCCGGACGGTGCCGCCGCGGGCGTGCTGCTGGACAACTATCTGCAGACCGGCAATACCGGGAGCCTGAACAGCTACCTGTCCGTGCTGCCCGCCGACCGGCGCGACAGCGCCCGCACCCTGTGGGAGCACGTCCGCACGCGCTACCCCGGTGTTTTCCACGCCGCGGGTCTGGGGGCAGATGCCCGCAGTGCGACAGTGGGCAAAGCGCTGACCGTGCTGGCCAATGCGAGCTACAACACGCCCGAGACAGAGATCGCCGAGGCTGTGCAGGTCATGCGCAGCGGCACGACCAGCAATGCCGTCTACTGGTTCAAGACGGCGATGGCCAAATATCCGCGCCAGATGGAGCGGTTCTTCGGCAGCAGTTACGCCGCCGTGTCCCGCCTGTACTACGCCATGCAGGGCACGCTGAACATCGCGGACGACAGTGAGCTGCCGACCTACGACGCGAAGCAGCTGCTGAAAACCTATAAGAAGGACGGCATCCTGATCTTTACCGACGAGGCCAGCGCCCTGATGACCGAGGGCAGCATGGCGTCCGAGCTGCAGGCGCAGCTGGATAAGCAGAAATACGGCGAGGACGAGGACCCGCAGCGCGTCTGCGCCATTGGCGCAGTCTACGGCACCTGGAGCAACGCCGGCAGCTTCACGCCCGACGATACCGAGACCGCCTGGGACGCTGACAGCCTGACCGAGTACCTGGGCAGCGACGCCCTGCGCGGAAAAGATATGCTGCTGGCACTGGACGGCGAGGACAGCCCCTACCTGACGGAGAACTGCCTGCTGAAGGACACCGACACCCCCGTGGCCGAACAGGTGCAAAAACTGTTTGTGCTGGATAAAAACAACATGGCGTCGCCGGAATCTGCAGAATCTGAATAAAATTTGAAATTGGGTGTTGACAATCACGCCCGTGTGTGGTATAAATGCTTTAAACCAATGAAGCGAAAGTAAAGCACACAGCGCAGTTACAGAGAGTCCCCGATGCTGGGAAGGGGATACAGAGCGGGTCTGCATAATGGTTCGCGGAGGGCACGGGGAAACGGGCATGGCCCGCAGTATCCGTTGACGGGCAGCTCCCGTTACAGAGCAGGGGAATGTTGGTTCCCTACAGAGTGGCCGTGATTGTATAGTAAGCACGGCAAGCAAGGTGGCACCACAGATTTGTTTTATCTGCCCTTGCACAGGAGAAGTTCTGTGCAAGGGCAGTTTTGTTTTTGACAATGGGGGAGAGGGAACATGAACCTGATGAAAGAACGATGGCAAGCCTGAATTTGTAAATCTGGATGGCCCGGGAACGCGCCGGGCACTATAGGGGCAATGACCGCCCCTACAAACCTGACATTCACTACAATTTACAAATTAAGGAGAATTTACCATGAAAAAGTTTGTTGCTGTTCTGTCCGCCGCCGCCATGATGACCAGCCTGGCCGCCTGCGGCTACACCGCCGATACCGCCAACACTGCCGCATCTTCCGCCGAGACCACCGCGTCCGCTGCCGAGAGCACCGCGGACACCGCCGCCGCTGACAGCTACAAGGTCGCCATTGTCCAGCAGCTCGACCACGCCAGCCTCGACGAGATCCGCGTGGCTATTGAGAAAGAGCTGGGCGCCAAGGCCGCCGAGAAGGGCATCACGATCGAGTACAAGGACTTCAACGGCCAGAACGACGCCACAACGCTGAACCAGATCGGCACACAGGTCGTCGCCGACGGCTATGACGCCATCATTCCCATCGCGACGCTGGCCGCCCAGTGCATGACCACCGCCGCCGAGTCCACCAAGACCCCGGTCATCTACGCGGCCATCTCCGACCCCGCCGCCGCAGACCTGACCGACATTGACTATGTCACCGGCACGTCCGACGCGCTGAACACCCAGTCTATCATGGATATGATGTTCGCCGTTCAGCCCGACATCCAGACCGTCGGCCTGCTCTACTCCAACTCCGAGGCCAACTCCGCGACCCCGATTGCCGAGGCCAAGGCGTATCTGGATGCCAAGGGCATTGCCTACGTCGAAAAGACCGGCAACACCAACGACGAGATCATGACCGCCGCGTCCAGCATGGTCGGCCAGGTCGATGCCGTCTTTACCCCGACGGACAACGTGGTCATGGCCGCTGCCGCCGCTGTCTCCGAGACACTGACCAAGGGCGGCATCCCGTTCTACACCGGCGCGGACAGCTTCGTCACGGCAGGTGCGTTTGCAACCTGCGGCGTCAACTACACCGAGCTGGGCACCTACACCGCCGACATGGCGCTCGAAATCCTCGAGACCGGCGTTGTCCCCGCGTACCACATCATGGACGGCGGCATCATCACCGTCAACACCGAGACCGCTGCCGCCCTGGGCATCGACTACAGCGCCTTCAACGATCTGGCCGGCCAGGTCGTCGAGGTCACCACGGCGGAATAAATCGTAGAGACTGTAGGGGCGAACATTGTTCGCCCGCGAACCTGACGCAGCAACGCACATAACGGATGCGGCTGCTGCGGGAAAGCTTCAGCGGGCGAGCAATGCTCGCCCCTACATGTTTTTAATTATTTGAATCAGAGAGGAAGTCACCCTATGTTTACCGTTGCCACCGTGCTGAATGCACTGGAGCTGGGCTTTATCTACGCGCTGGTCGCTATGGCGCTGTTTTTGAGCTTCCGCGTGCTGAACATCGCCGATATGACCACCGACGGTGCGTTCACGCTGGGCTGCGCCGTGTCGGCCACCGCCGCCGTGGCGGGCCACCCGTTCCTGGGGCTGCCGCTGGCCATGCTGGCCGGTGCGGCGGCGGGCTTTATCACCGCGTTTTTGCAGACAAAGCTCGCTGTGCCGTCGATTCTGGCGGGCATCATCACCAACACGGGGCTGTACACGGTCAACCTTGCGGTCATGGGCTTTTCCTCCAACGTGCCCATGCTGAAAACCAAAACGGTCTTTACCGCGGCACAGGGGATTTTTGGCGAGAGCGCACCCTATAAGCTCATCGTGGCGGCGCTTGTCACCGTTGTGGTCTGCGCGCTGCTCATCGCGTTCCTCGGCACCCGGTTGGGCCTGTCCATCCGCGCTACCGGCGATAACCCGGACATGGTCCGTGCGTCGTCCATCAACACCGCCTTCACCATCACGGTGGGCCTCTGCATCGCCAACGCCATGACCGCGCTGTCCGGCGCGGTGTTGGCCCAGTACCAGCGCTCGGCGGACATCAACCTCGGCACCGGCATGGTCGTCATCGGCCTGGCCTCGCTCATCATCGGCGAGACGCTCTTTGGCCGCGGCGGCATGTGGGTCAAGGCTGTGGCTGCCGTCGCGGGCAGCGTCATCTACCGCTTCATTATTGCGCTGGCCCTGCGTGCCAACGTCCCGTCGGAGTGCCTGAAGCTGATCTCCGCCGTCATCGTCGCGCTGGCCATTGCAGCCCCGGCCCTCAAGGCCAGGGCAGATTTCCGCCGCCGCCGCGCCAACGCCCAGAAGGGAGGTGCCCGCCATGCTTGATCTGAAAAACATCAGCAAAACGTTCAATCCGGGCACTGTCAATGAGAAGGTCGCCCTCGAAAACGTGAACCTGCATCTGGACGACGGCGACTTTGCGACGATTGTCGGCTCCAACGGCGCGGGCAAGTCCACGCTGTTCAACGCCATTGCGGGCGAGTTCATCGCCGACACCGGCACGATCACGCTGGACGGCAGGGACATCACCTTCCTGCCGGATTTCAAGCGCTCCAAGGCGATTGGCCGCATGTTCCAGGACCCACTGCGCGGCACGGCCCCGCACATGACGATTGAGGAAAATCTGGCGCTGGCCTTCCTGCGCGCGTCGGGGCACACCTCGGCGTTCTCCCGCATCAACAAAAAGGACCGGGAGCTGTTTGCCGAAAAGCTCTCCGCGCTGGGTCTGGGGCTTGAGGACCGCATGAAGCAGCCCGTGGGTCTTCTGTCCGGCGGCCAGCGCCAGGCGCTGACCCTGCTGATGGCGACCCTCGTCACGCCGAAGCTGCTGCTGCTTGACGAGCACACGGCGGCGCTGGACCCCGGCACGGCGGACAAGGTGCTGGAGCTGACCAAAAAAATCGTGGCCGAAAACCACCTGACCTGCCTGATGATCACCCACAACATGCACGACGCGCTGACCCTGGGCAACCGCACGCTGATGATGGACCACGGTCATATTGTGCTGGACATCAGCGGCGAGGAGCGCGCCCACACCACCGTGGACGGCCTGCTGGACCGCTTCGCAGAGAACGTCGGCCACGCGCTGGACAATGACCGGATCTTGCTGAGCAAAGAAAAGTAAAAAAGAACCGCCCCGCACGAAAAAACGTGCAGGGCGGTTTTTTGTAGAGAAAGGCTTCCCCCTCGGGGCTGCGCCCGCAGGCGCGTGTCGGAGCGCAACCACCGAAGGCGGCTCTTGGCGCGGAGACTGAAGCTGTCAGTGGCCCCGACCACTGACTGATGAGGGCAAAGCTACCGACAGCAGCCCGTTACCGGGCAATTGCCGCAAGGCCGCCCCTCATCCGGCCTC
>ERZ840057.597-NODE-597-length-36105-cov-15.277753_pt1 | contig 36105 bp, 26 predicted proteins | sample MGYA00519907_ERZ840057 | MGnify/ENA primary metagenome ERZ840057 (study PRJEB31850, sample SAMEA3708862) | human gut metagenome | biome: human gut; feature: human-associated habitat; material: faeces | place: China | collected 2014 ...
AGCAGGCAGTAAAGAATTTTACCGCCCGTGTTCATGTGGAGAAAAATAATGAGAAACTGGCGGAGCGCATTCGCCGGAGACTGGAGGAAGTACAGTCATGAAAAAAGTGATGCTGGTATTCGGCACACGCCCGGAGGCCATTAAAATGTGCCCTCTGGTCAATGAACTGAAGAGCAGAAAAGAAATCGAGACGGTAGTCTGCGTTACCGGACAGCACCGGCAGATGCTGGATCAGGTGTTGGAAGCGTTTTCTGTGGTGCCAGATTACGACCTTTCTATCATGAAGGACAAACAGACGTTGTTCGATGTAACGGTGAATATTTTGGAACGAATCAAAACAGTTCTGGAAGAAGTAAAGCCGGATGTTGTATTAGTGCATGGTGATACGTCTACCACTTTTGTGACGGCGCTGGCCTGCTTCTATTTGCAAATTCCGGTCGGACATGTGGAGGCCGGACTGCGCACCTATAACATTTACAGCCCTTACCCGGAAGAGTTCAACCGTCAGGCCGTGTCTATCATTAGCCAGTACAATTTTGCCCCGACAGAGTTGTCAAAGCAGAATCTGCTAAAAGAGGGCAAGAAGCCCAAAAGTATCTATGTGACAGGAAACACTGCCATTGATGCCCTAAAAACAACGGTGCGTGCAGATTACACTCATCCTGAGCTGGATTGGGCCAATGACAGCCGTTTGATTATGATTACAGCACACCGCCGAGAGAATCTGGGTGAGCCGATGCGGCACATGTTCAAAGCAATCCGCCGGGTCATGGATGAGCATCCGGATGTCAAGGCGATTTACCCGATTCATATGAATCCGGTGGTGCGTGAAATTGCCAACGAGTACCTTGGCAATGATGACCGCATCCATATCATTGAGCCACTGGACGTGCTGGACTTCCACAACTTCCTGAGCCGCAGCTATCTGATCCTGACTGATTCCGGTGGCATTCAGGAAGAGGCTCCTTCTCTGGGTAAGCCGGTTCTCGTAATGCGTGACACCACCGAGCGCCCGGAAGGCATTGCCGCAGGTACACTGAAGTTGGTTGGTACGGAAGAGGAAACTATTTACAAGGAATTCAGTCGTCTGCTGTCGGACAAGGCAGAGTATGATGCTATGAGCAAGGCAAGCAATCCCTATGGCGACGGCCATGCCTGTGAGCGGATTGCGGATGTTTTAGAGGGCAGACAGACTTGAAAGAAGGAAAATAAATAATGGATAGTCAAGTTATGGTAAGCATCTGCTGTGCAGCGTATAACCATGAAAAATATATTAGAAGAACCTTGGATGGCTTTGTGAGCCAAGTGACAAATTTCAAATATGAAGTGATAGTCAATGATGATGCATCACCAGATAAAACGGCAGAGATTATCAGGGAGTATGAAAAAAAATATCCTGATATTATCCATGGGATTTATCAAACTGAAAATCAATACTCAAAAAATATAGATATTACAGAAAAGATTTTTTTGCCAGCAGTAACGGGAAAATATGTTGCAATATGTGAAGGAGATGATTATTGGACGGATCCGTCAAAGTTGCAAAGACAGGTCGATGCATTAGAGAAGAATAAGGATTGTTTTTTCTGTGTACATAAAACTGTGGAAGTTTCAGAGGATGAACAACCGACAGGAATAACATTCCCAGAAGTGGAGTGTACAGAGGGGAAAATTTTACCGGATGAATTCCTGATGATGGGTCAAAATTACCAATTTCAAACAAATTCATATCTGTTTAATGGAGATATGTGGCGAGAATATGAGAAAAATCCGCCGGAATTCAAAACTGTGTGTGCTGTTGGAGATGAAACGTACATACTATATTTTGCAAGTCTTGGCCCAGTTTATTATATTGATTCGGCAATGTCTTGCTATCGACGTGGTGTGCCAACAAGTTGGTCGGAACGGCAAAAAAAAGGTAATCGCTCGGAAAATATTTGCAAAAGTGCAGAAAAAATGGTACGTACACTTCAATCCTACGATGAATATACAGAAGGAAAATTTCATGATATATGCCTTATTCGAGAATCACAACAATTATATATGAGATTAATGCTTTCCGAAAAAGCGAAGGAACTGCTTAAAAGTGAAAATCGAGAAATGTTCAATAAGCTTTCGCTTAAACGGAAGGTAGCAACAATGGCGGCTTGTTGTATGCCCCCGATTGTATATGCGATATATCGAAATAGACTGTTTGAAAAAAATTATTAAATTGCAACATGAAATCTCAATCTGTTTTTAAAAATATCCTTTGGCGTTTTGCTGAGCGCTGCGGGGCGCAGATGGTAACTTTTGTTGTTTCCATCGTGCTGGCTCGTATCCTTGCGCCGGAGGATTATGGAACCATTGCGTTGATCACAGTTTTTACGAATATCATGCAGGTATTCGTGGACAGTGGTCTAGGTACAGCGCTCATACAGAAAAAGGATGCCGATGATCTGGATTTTTCTTCGGTGTTCTATTTCAACTTTGTGGTCTGCTTAGTGCTATATGGAGTTATGTTTGTGGCAGCACCGCTTATTGCGGCGTTTTACAATGATGCGACATTGACTCCATTGGTACGGGTTATCAGCTTGACCATCGTAATCTCTGGCGTGAAGGGAATCCAACAGTCTTATGTGTCTCGGAATATGCTGTTCAAGCGGTTCTTCTTTGCAACGCTGGGAGGAACGATTTTCTCTGCATTCCTGGGCATTGGGTTGGCTTATGCTGGTTTTGGTGTATGGGCTATTGTGGTGCAGCAACTGTCTAATGCGACCATTGACACGCTGATTCTGTGGTTGACAGTAAAATGGCGTCCCAAGAAAATGTTTTCATGGCAGCGTCTGAAGGGATTGCTTACCTTTGGGTGGAAGCTTTTGGCTTCAGCATTGCTGGACACAGTGTACAACAATTTGCGCAGTCTGGTTATCGGCAAGATGTATTCCTCTGCTGATCTTGCTTACTACAATCAGGCAGATAAATTCCCAAATGTGGTCGTCAACAATATTAACTCATCAATTGACAGCGTACTTTTGCCGACTATGGCCAGCGCACAGGATGATCCTGTCCAAGTGAAAGCTATGACACGGCGAGCAATTAAAACCAGTACCTACATCATGGCTCCGCTGATGATGGGCCTTGCATTTTGTGCAGAACCTGTTATTAAGCTGGTTTTGACGGATAAATGGCTCTCTTGTGTGCCCTTTATGCAGATTTTTTGCATTACATATATGTTTTATCCGATTCATACCGCTAATCTGAACGCAATCAAGGCTATGGGGCGCAGCGATTTATTCTTGAAATTGGAAATTGTAAAAAAGATCATGGGGATGGTACTGCTATTGTCGACGATGTGGTTTGGCGTTATGGCAATGGCGTACAGCCTTTTGGTCAGCAGTCTCTTGAGCCAAATTATTAATTCTTGGCCAAACTGGAAACTGCTGGATTATAGCTATTTTGAGCAGCTGAAAGATATTATGCCTGGTATTATATTAGCTGTAATTATGGGGTGCTGTGTTTATCTGATCAGCCTGTTGGGCTTATCTAGTGCGGTTACGTTGCTGATTCAAGTGCCTCTTGGTGCAGGAATTTATATTGGTGCATCGGCTGTGCTGCAGTTGGAGTCATTCGAGTATCTGTGGAGTATGGTGAAAAGTGTGAAAGCGGGGAAGTTTTAATGAAAATTTCGCAGGCGGTAAATTCCATTACACCGTCGTTGACGAGAGAACTCTTTAATTTGGCTCAGGAATATGATGATGTAATTGATTTGACATTGGGAGACCCGGATATTCAGCCGGATAATAGAATCAAAGAAGCGGCATGTGCTGCTATCCGTGAGGGTAAAACTAGATATTCTGCAAATGCTGGATTGATTGAATTCAGAAAGGTGATTTCTGAACAATTTGAAAAGGAATATGAAATTGAAGTCTCCCCGGAAAGAAATGTTATAGTCACCGTGGGTGGAATGGAAGCTTTATATCTCTCGCTGCGCTGCTTGATAGATGAAGGTGATGAAGTAATTATTCCAGCACCCTATTACGTTAACTATGCTCAAATGGTTCGTTCCTGCGGAGGCATTCCGGTTATTGTGAATACATCAGAAGAGTCTGGCTTTGTCGTAAGTGCAAGTCAAATCAAAGAAGCAATCACATCAAAGACAGTTGCGATGATTCTAAATTCTCCTTGTAATCCAACCGGACAGATTTTAGGGTTAGATACCCTACAAGAATTGGCCGCGATAGCAGTTCAGTATGATTTGGCTGTGATATCTGATGAAGTGTATAAATCACTTGTATATACGTCTTCACCCTATAGAAGCATTGCGACGTTTAATGGAATGAAAGAACGGACAATCGTTGTAGATAGTCTTTCTAAGCGTTTTGCAATGACTGGTTATCGTATTGGATATGCGATTGGACCAGATAACATAATTGCAAGCATGATAAAGCTTCAGGAAAATGTCGCAGCATGTGCGGCACTTCCATCTCAATATGCAGGAATTGCTGCATATAAGTATTGTGCCAATGACAAATGGATTGCGGGAATATTTGAAAAGCGTTGTAAAAGCATGAGTGCTGCGATTAATAAGATAGAAAATATTTCTTGCTTAGAGCCAGTAGCAACATTTTATCTGTTTGTTAATATTCAGAATACAAAGATGGACTCTATAACGTTTGCACGCCAGTTACTCAAACAACAGCATGTAGCAGTAGCACCGGGAATTACTTATGGTGATGCCTATGATGGATTTGTCCGTATTGCATGTACATTAAAGGAAGAAATTTTGCTTGAAGCATGCGATAGGATTGCAAAATTTGTAAAAGAGATTCATTAAGGGAAGGAAAATTATGAAACAGAAAAAAATACTCCTTCTTGGAGGTTCACAGCAACAAATCCCGAGTATAAAAAAAGCCAAGGAATTGGGATTCTATACGATTACTTGTGACTATCTTCCTGAAAACCCGGGGCACAAATTTGCAGACGAATATTACAATGTCAGCACAACAGATAAAGAAGCAGTGTTGAGCTTGGCAAAAAAACTTCAGATTGATGGCATTGTGGCGTATGCATCAGATCCGGCAGCGCCTACTGCTGCATATGTGGCAGAAAAAATGGGTCTACCCGGTAATCCATATGAATCGGTAAAGATTCTGACGGAAAAAGATTTGTTCCGTGATTTTTTGCACAACCATGGTTTGAATTGTCCAAAGGCACATGGCTACACCAGCTATGAAGAAGCGACGAAGGATATAGAACAATTTCAGTTCCCCGTCATGGTGAAACCGGTGGATTCTTCTGGAAGTAAGGGTGTTGTTAAAATTTACAGTAGTTCTGAGCTGAAAAATGCTGTAGGGGAGGCACTTTCATATTCACGTTGCGGTCGCTTTATCGTAGAAGAATTTATAAAGAAAAAAGGTTATCAGATCTCTGGCGATGGATTTTCCGTGGATGGAAAGCTTGTCTTTACTAGTTATGGAAATGAGCTTTATAGCGGCCGAAATGGTACACGGGAGTATGTGGCGTTGGGCGAATTTTGGCCATCGCTTTTGGAACCTGGGATGAAAGAAAAGGTGGACAGTGAGTTACAGAAGTTAATTACAGCTCTCCACATGAAAACATCAGCATATAATATCGAAGCGATTGTTGATGAAAATGATACAGTGTATATCTTGGAGCTTGGACCCAGAAATGGAGGAAGCTATATTCCGCAGCTAATTAAATATGCAACGGGTGTGGATTTGGTTGATTATACAATCCGTGCGGCGATGGGAGAAGATTGTTCCTCGCTGAAAATGGTGCCTACAGTTGGGTGCTGGAGTAATTATATGTTGCTGAGCACGGAGAATGGATTTTTTGAGAATATCTGGTTTGATAAAAAATTCAAAGAAAAGAATCTTTTGAATGTATATTGCACAAGTGCTCCTGGAGATGCAGTACATGCTTATCAAAATACAACGCATTCTTTAGGAACAATGATATTTAAAGCAGATACTATTGAGGAAATGCAAGAGATTACCAACAATATTCAGAGCTACTATAGAGTGATAGTGAAGAAATAAGGATTGGGAAGGAGATTCCTAGTGAAGATTATAGTATTTGGAGCTAGCGGTGATACGGGAACATATTTTATAAAATATCTATTCGAAAATGGCTTTACTAAGAAAAATGAGGTTATCGCAGTCGGAACAAGGAAAACAACTAAGTTCGAACCCTATAAAATTGAATATTTGCAACTTGATATTACCCAAAAGAATGAGTTCGAAAAATTACCACAAAGTGTTGATGCGGTAGTAGATTTGGCAGGTATGATGCCCGCACGTATGAAGGGCTATGAACCTCAAAGGTATATTGACGTCAATATAACGGGAACACTTAATATACTGGAGTATTGTCGCTCAGCGAATGCAGATAGAATCTTATTTACACAGAGTTTTGGTGACATTAAAGAGTATAGTGAAAAAAATCCTTTGTTGACAGTGAATCTTCCAAGAAGGTTTGCATTTAATACGGACCATACAATTTATGTGATGTCAAAAAACTTTGCAGTAGATATGATAGAAAATTACCATGAATTATATGGGATAAAGAATTTTATTTTCCGCCTTCCTTCAATTTATTTGTACTCTCCCATTGATACATATTATGTTGATGGAAAACCAAGAAAAATTGGCTATCGACTTTTGATTGATAGAGCGATTGCAGGAGAACCCATTGAGGTTTGGGGTGATGCAAGCCGCGTAAAAGATATGGTTTATGTAAAAGATTTCTGTCAGATGCTTTATAAAGCATTATTTGTAGATCGTGATAGTGGTTACTACAATGTTGGTACAGGGGTGGGAACATCTTTATTGAATCAAATTCAAGGGATGATTGATGTATTTGGTACACCGGGGAAAAAGTCTGAAATAATTATGCGCCCAGATAAACCAAATGCTCCGCAGTACATTATGGATATTACACCTGCAGTGAAAGAACTCGAGTATAAACCCCAGTATGACTATTTAACCATGTTGAAGGATATGAAATATGAAATGCATAATAATATAGGGGGGGGGCATAAGTGAGGCCGCTCTGTGTCTGCCTGTTTGGTTGATGGATTACAAAAAATCTTTTTTTGTGGAGGCGTTCGAAAATGAAATTTGAACGTCTAACGGAAAAAGATGCTATTTATAGGGCGATACAAAGTTTTAGCACGGAATTTTCATCATTGAAATCGAGAGTGGATTTGAATCAGTATAGTCAAAAGCTAGCGGAACATTCATATACAGTGTTATTGAAAGATGAAAATAGAGTGCTTGGAGTAGCTGCCATGTATATCAATGATTCTGAGAACAAGGCGGCCTTTATTACATTGATTGGAATTCGTTCGCAGTTTCAAAAGTCTGGCTACGGAAGTATCCTGCTACAACATTGTATAGAAAAGGCTGTCGAGGCTGGAATGAAAAAAATTCGACTTGAGGTTGATAATGACAACCCCAAAGCACGAGATTTCTATGATAGAAATGGGTTTCAATTTGAGAATACATCTGATCGAGATAGTACATTTTTGATTAAAGAGCTTATTTAAGGGTAGAACATATGGATAACAAAATATTAGTGACCCGCTCATCCATGCCAAGTGTGGATGAATATATTGAAGAAATCCGCCCTATTTGGGAAAGCCATTGGCTTACCAACATGGGCCCGGAGCATAAGAACCTGCAGGCAGAACTTCAGCAGTACATGGGTGTGGAAAACGTGGAGCTGCTGACCAATGGTCACATGGCATTGGAACTTTCTCTTCAGGCAATGAATCTGCAGGGAGAGGTCATTACCACACCGTTTACCTTTGCGTCTACCACTCATGCGATTGTACGCAATGGTTTAGAGCCGGTGTTCTGCGATATTGATCCGGTTACATATACGATGGATGTGACCAAGCTGGAACGGTTGATCACTGACCGAACTTGCGCTATCGTTCCGGTGCATGTGTATGGCAACGTATGCAACATCGAGGAAATCGAGCGGCTGGCACACAAGTACGAGTTGAAGGTACTGTATGATGCAGCTCATACCTTTGGTGAGGCCTATAAGGGTCAGGGTATCGGAAACTTTGGTGATGCATCCTGCTTCAGTTTTCATGCTACAAAGGTGTTCAATACCATCGAAGGCGGTGCAGTCTGCTATAAGGACCCTGAGCTGGGGCGTAAGCTATATGAACTGAAGAACTTTGGCATTCATGGCCCGGAAGAGGTGGATGCTGTGGGTGCCAATGCCAAGATGAACGAGTTCTGTGCAGCGATGGGCCTTTGCAATCTGCGCCATGTGGATGAAGAAATTGCAAAACGTAAGGCGGTTGTCGAACGCTATCGAGAGCATCTGAGCGGTGTGGATGGGTTGCAGCTGAATGTGGAGCAGCCGGAAGTAAAGTCGAATTACGCATACTTCCCGGTTGTGTTTGATGAAAAACTGTTTGGCTCCAGCCGTAACGAGGTGTTTGATGCGCTGGCGAAGAATGGCATTGGTGCACGGAAGTACTTCTATCCGCTGACCAATACGTTTGCCTGCTTCCATAAAAAGTACGATGTGGATGAGACTCCTGTGGCCCGGCGGATTGCCAAGCGGGTACTGACCCTGCCGCTGTATGCTGATCTGCCGCTGGAGGAGGTCGACCGCATCTGCAAAATCGTTCTGGAACAGAAACTGTGAGGGAAAAAGATGAACCTAAATATAACGGAGAAACGTTCTGAATTGATGGGGGGGAGAGATTCGAACCTTGAGCTTTTTCGGATTCTTTCCATGCTGGTGATTGTGGCCCATCATTATGTGGTGAACTCAGGCCTGCTCGAGTGCATTGACGCGCAGACAAAATTACAACTGAAAGACTACTTTTCGCTCCTATTTGGCTGGGGCGGCAAGACTGGTATCAATTGCTTTGTTTTGATTACTGGATATTTTATGTGCACATCTCATATTACAAAACAGAAATTTTGTAAGTTGCTTGGAGAGTACTATTTTTATACAATCGGAATTTGGGCGGTATTTCTCCTGACTGGGTATGAGGCGTTTTCGGTGAAAGACCTCTTGCAAGTATTGTTTCCATTTTTTTCAGTAAGCAACGGTTTCACGAGCTGTTTCTTATTGTTCTATCTGTTGATTCCATTCCTTAATAAAATGATTCATGCATTAACGCAGCAGGAGCATTTTTTGTTGATGATGTGGTGTCTATGTGTTTATGTGGTATTACCTTCATTTGCGAAAGCAGAAGTGACATTTAACTACGTTACATGGTTCAGTATTCTATATATTATTGCAGCCTACCTTCGCCTGTATCCACAGTCGTGGTTTGAAAGCAGTCGAATTACCGGTATGATAGCTTTGGTCTGCCTGATACTTTCTTGGTGGAGCGTTGTGATACTTGCATGGCTCAGCCGCTTAGCTGAAAAGGGAATTTGGCTCAGTTATTTCTTTGTGTCGGATTCCAATAAGGTTCTGGCGTTGGCCACCGGGGGCAGCCTATTTTTGTTCTTCCGCAGCCTGAAGCTTGGATACAGCAAATGTATCAACACCATCGCAGCATCTACGTTCGGTGTCCTCATGATCCATGCCAACAGCGACACCATGCGCCGCTGGCTATGGCGGGATGTCTGCAACAATGTCGGCGCGTACACGGTTGGCAATGTTGTGCCTCATGCTGTTGTATGTGTTGTGATCATTTATGCAGTGTGTACGCTGATCGATATGGGACGGATCTGGTTATTGAGACACATCCGGTTTGGAATAAAATCCTGAGACGGAAACATTTTTACTCTAAAGCTGCACTGCTCAAATAGGCGGTATAGTTTTTTGATATAAAAAGTTCTATACCAAACAATAGCTCTCGTCTTTCCCCACACCCACCGCCAAACTCACTCCGGCGAAATTTCAATGAGTGCAACATCCTGAAATATGGCAGGGGAACCACCCGGGATCACTCTTCCTGTTGCAGCTAAACTGTGCAATTTCTATCCAGCCGAAATTATGGATCTTGAACCCTTGTTTATCATGGCTGATGAAAAAAGGTAGCAGTTATAGTTCTGCAAAAAAGTGCGACAAAAATGCGACAACTCGAAAATGCATGAGAAGCCGCCACATGGCGAAGTGATGCAAAAATGCCGTAAAATCGTGTGTTTCACAACAACTCGGAGCACAAAAATCCATCAAGGTTAGCTCTTTTAATCAGAGGGCCAGGGATTCGAGTTCCCTCGTGGGATTTTCTTTTTATACGCCATTTGCACGGTCTCTGTACGGTTTTTGCACGGTCCGCATTTTTCATGTCAGATGGAGTAAGTCCGTGAATTACTCTGCAATCCGTGCTATTTTTTGCAATTCAGGTCAGCAAAGCCAAGCGGAGCTGCGCTTTTACAGAGGGGTCTGCGTCCTTCAGAAGTTCCAACAGTGCCGACACGGAGATGGTCGGTTCTGCTTCAACCGGGGCAGCCTGCACAAGTGTTGCTCCCGGCTTGTAGAAGCCTTCCTCAAACTTTTTACCCAGCTTTTTACGGGAATCCTGCTGGATGTGTGCATAGGTGTTGACCAACAGATTTGCGCTGGCATGGCCCGTTGTGCCCTGTACCGCTTTCACATCGCCGCCGGAGATCATCAGCTGGTAGGTGGCACTGGAATGCCGCAGGCCGTGAAACACGATGCGAGTGAACTCCGGGTGCTCGTCCTGCCACTTGATGAACTTCTTGCGGATGAGGATCGGCTCTACCGCCAGACCGTTGGGCAGACGCAGGAGCATTCCGCTGTTGCGATAGCGTTCCGGCTCAACGGCTTCGTCCATTTCCAAACGCTTTAGCCAGTGTTTCAGTTCTTCTTTCAACACTGTCGTCATGAAGATGGTTCGGTTGGAAGATGCTGTTTTAGTCTTTTTGAGCACCAGCGTTGTGGTGCTGCCCTCGCGCTTATCCTCAAACTCCTGCAAGATGCAGCCCTTGCCCGTTTTTGCCAGCGATGCCTTTTGGACACGCTGCATACACTTGTTGATGCGGAATGTGCCGGTGCCGTCTGCTCCCTCAAAATCAAGGTCTTCCGGGGTCAGACCAGCGACTTCGCCCTCACGCAGTGCACCCACCAGCGTAAGATGGACTGCCAGATGCAGAATCGGGTCCTCCATGCTGGCAAGTGCGGCCCACATCTCGTCCGCGTCCCAGATGGCGCGCTCCTGAATCGATTTCTTGGGGCTGTCCACCGGAACGGGGCTTTTGATGAGGATGCCCCACTCCACCGCATACTGGAACGCTGTCCGCAGCAGGCGGTGCACCTCGTGGATGGTTGTTCCAGAGAGAAGCCGCTGCTGCTGTTTTTCCGAAAGCACCTGCTTTTTGCCCTCAAGATATTGGCCACAAGGCGTTTTGCTGAGGGTAGAATACAGGTCTTCCAGATGGTAAGGCTTGAGCTTTTGCATCTGCATATCGCCGATGTACGGAATAATGAGGTTCTGGACCGTTCCCAGATTGGATTGATAGGTCTGCGGTGCCCACTTGTGCTTGTTGCACTGTTTGGGAAGCCACTCCATCAAAAACTCTTTGACGGTGATGGTGGACGGAATCAGAAACGTTCCGTTTGCCAGTTCATGTTCGATTTGTTTTTTGCGGTTTATTGCCTCCTCTTTCGTGGAAAAACTTTCCCATTTGTTGCAGTTTTTACCCTGCTCGTCTTGGTAAGTATAGCGGACGCCATAGGAGCTGCCGCGTTTCGTAATATATGCCATACGTTATCTCCTTTTTCAAGCTGCCCGGAGCCACGCATCGAAGCCGCCTTTCGGGATGCGGATGCTTCCGCCGACCCGCAGGACACGGAATTCGGTGGTGCTGTTGCACAGGTTGTAAGCAGAGCGCAGGCTGATGGACAGCATCTGCGCAATTTCCTCCACCGTGTACACCAGTGTTGTGGCTTTCAGGCTGTCAGTCGGAGACTTGACGGCATTGGTTTGAGTGACCACTTCCATTGTATCGTTATTCGGAATGGTCTGCAAGATATTTTTCGTATAATCCAAGGATTTCACAGTTTCGGTCGCAACAGGCCGAGATTTGTTCATAGGCAAAACCTCCATGTTTTATTTTTGATATAAATTCAAAATCACCTGCTCACTCTGCTCATCCTGCGCCTATTGCACACTGTGAGCAGGCTGAGCAGGGCTTTTTCAAGTTGATTCTATTTTTTAATCCCACGGACTGGGAACATCAACGGGTAAAAACAGGTCAACGTCTACATTGTGAAAGCCCCGATTTGTGCCAATGCACTTATCATCATAGACGATGCCCAGACTTTTTTGATTATCTTTCAGGTGATGGATAAAGGTAGAAGCCGCCAGTGGCTTTTCCAGATTGTCCAGACACCAGCGTTCATAGACCTTATAGAAATCGGTAGACTTGCACTTGGTCCCCTGCCGAATTTCAAAGTAACCCTCGGATTTGAGAAAGCCCAGGATATTATTGCCCTGCTCCATTGCTTCTTTCAGATTTGCCGCAGTGCGTTCGCTGATGGTAAACTGATAGTTGTTCCGAATCAGCCGATGCAGCCCCTCCAATGCCCAAAGCAGGATACCCTCTTTTTCACCCCGCATCTTGTCAATGAGGAAAGGATCATCCACCCGGCCAACAGGTTTTTCCTTAGTGGTGAGCAACAGCTGACGGCGATAGAAACCGTTGGACTTGTCATAGAGTGCGTGTAAGCTGCCATTCCCGAAGCAGGCAAACCGCACATACAGCGTACCCTGCACACTCTGCTGACCCTTGCGCTCAATGTCGATTTTATCTTCCAGTGTAACAAGGGTCTTGATGTTGTTGGTCTGCGGCAGGGCCTCAGTTTTCATGTCATCGTCCACCAAAAGCAGCTTGTACTCCAAGTCTGCACGGGCAAAACGATTGGTTTCCACTTTTTGCAGACTGCCTGTGTACATACTGCTGCCGAACAATTCTCGCAGGATCAGCCCGATTCTGGATTTTCCCTCACCGCCCTTGCCGACCATCAGCAGCATTTTCTGCGCTTTGGTAACAGGCAGCAGGCAATAGCCAATGTATTCTTGTAAGGCCGGAATATCTTCTTCGTATAGCAGTTCGTTCAAGAATTGCAGCCAGCGTGTCGGTGCTGGTGCTTCTGGCACATAGGCGATGGGCAGTCGGTTCATGCAGTATTCTTTTTCAGGGGTAAAGTGACCGTCCACAAAGTATGTGCCGTTTCGGACATGGATGCGGTCTGTTTGAATCTCCGGTGGTTCGGATGCACAGGCCAGCTTGATGGCCTGCATGATATGTTCAATACGTCGTGCTATGCTGGTGGTAGCGTAATAGCGGACTTGCTCATAGATTTCCTTTTTCAATGGGGCTTCATCCTCGATCATGCCATCCACCGTGAACAATCTGCCTTGAAAGCAGCGCATGGGGTGCAGGCTCAAAAAGTAGTCTGCAAACAGCGGTTCGATGATTTTTCCGTTGTCACCCACCCAGTTCCGAGCAGGTGTGTTATGCTGCTTCTTCGGTTTCTTTGCATCGTTCGATTGCTTCTCCAAGGGCGGTCACTTCCTTTCCGTTCAATAGTTGTTGCTTTTCATTTGGACTTTCCTGCAAAAGAATATCCAGCAGATATTGCACACGGTCTGCATAGTGTAGACTTGCTACAAAACAAGGATGCAGGGATACTTCTGGATTTTTGGGTGCATAGGCCATGCGCCAATTTACTAGCAGAGAACGATAGCTGCACAAGATTTTGTAAAGTTGTTCTTTCGGGCTTAGTGGCTTTTCCACGGGTTTGCAGAGGAATCGTGGAGAATTGCCTGTTGCAGAAAGCCCAAAATCTGTAGCCAGCTTTTCAGCCGCTTGTAGCAGGGACAGTTGAAACAGTTTTGCGGTGAAGTCTATCACATCACCATCCGCTCCACAGCCAAAGCAGTGAAACCGAGAGTCCACTTTCATGCTGGGATTACGGTCTGCATGGAATGGACAGCAAATCATGCTGCTGCGGTTTGGACGAAAACCATAGGCTTCTGCGGCTTGTCGGGCGGTAATATTCAGCTTTACGACTTCAAATAAATTGTTGTTCTTGAAGATTTTCCTCCTTTACAGTTCCATGCCATGACTGCGCTTCTTCGGTTTGGTGCATGTCTGCTCACGCTGATTGATTTCTTCCTGCCTCTGATGCAGCTTTTGTAGAACAGACGGACGAGTATTTTCTTTGATTTGCTCGATGGCAGGCTTTTTGATTTCCGGCTTTATAAGGACAGTTTTCAATCTTGCGGTAATCCTGTTTACTGCTGCAATAATATTTTTCCGCAGCGTTGTGATTTGATATGTGGTGTAGTCCAATGTTTCCTTGCTTGCCGTTCGCCCCGGCTCTTTCAGCCAGTCCAAATATATATCGACCTGTTCTGTGCTTGCTTTCAAAGCATCGTTCACAGCGTTTTCTGAAACAACAGCCACAGCTTTGTCGTAGGCAACCGCAGAAATCTCATCCAACAAGTTCTCGGTATCTTCAATCTTCTGAGAAAGTTCACTTAACTGTTTTTCCTGCTTTTGAATTTTTTTATCGTTGCTCAGAAGTGTTAGGGACTGATAGGTTGTACGGCGAACCTGCTGATGCTGTGCTTTCTCATTCTCTTGTTTCAAATTTTCAAGCTGAGCGGTCTGTTTCTGTACGGCTTTTTCCTGTTGAGCAAGTTGTTCTTTTTGCTTTGCCATGATATAGTCCCGCTTTTCCAGATAAGCCCGTCCGCCGTATTCCGGCACTTCGTCCAGTTCCAAGCCGTGGCGTTTGGCAATCTCGAATAGCATCGTGCGGCAGGCTGCATCAAATGTGATCTTACGATTGTTGTAGCGACCAAGGGGCTTGTCTGGTTTTGGCAGTTCAAAACCCAGTGCTTCCAATGCCTTTTCCTGCTGCGGAGCAATCTCTCCATACTTATTTTCACAGTCAAACACATGGCGTTCGTGGATGTGCGGCGTACCTTCATCCAGATGCAAGGCCCAATCCAGAATGTGAACGTGTTTGCCGAAACGCTCATGGAACTCATCCATAAATTCTGTGGCGATTTGAAAAAGCTCTTTGGGCGAAGCGTGGCTCTCCAGCGTTCCAAGCTGATAGATGCTTTCTTCGGGGCAGGTTTTCTTGCTGGTAAGCAAATCTTCGGGAGAACGGTTTCGTTCCGTGTGCCGGATTTTGGCGTTGCGCTCATTCTGCTTTTCGGTGAAGTTGGTGTAATGCAGTTTGTAGTAGAGCTTTTCAACTTCTTCAAAAGTGTCAGCCAGACTTTCCTCACTCTTGGGCTGCAGAGCAGAGCGGATGCCGTTGTAGCAATCCCAATAGATGTTTTGCTGGACACGTTCCGGGTCGATATGCTCGCTGTTGGCAATTTCAAAACTGCGGTCATTGTGCTTTGGGTTATAAGTGCCGTGCTTTCCGGCGCGGCCATTGTGTCGGGTCAGTTTCAGCGACCATCTCTCCTTTCTGGGGTCACGCAGAGAACGCTGTGCGCGGGGTAGAGGCAACGCGGTGCAGCGAAGCTGCAAATCTGCCGCCTGCTATGCGCCAGATAATACCCAGTAGGATATGACGCAGGGCATCACATCCACTGGGCAAGACTGCCGCCCTTGACCCGCGCAAAGAGCTGCGCTCTCTGCACTCTTGCGCCGAACAACCTGACAGACAAGACTTGTGAAGTCCTCTCTGCCAGCTTGCCCGGTTCTTCCTCGGTGTCGGTCTGCCTGCAAGCGGTTCCTGCCCGATTTCCTCCGGCGTATGGCTTTTTCTTGGTGCGCTCGTGTCGTGGCGGCACTTCCCCGAAAAAGCATATTGACTTGCAGCCGATCATGTGGTTTTCAAGGTGCACTGTGATTTTGTAAGAAGTTGAGGGCTTTCAAAAATGCGAGTAAGACTGCTTTTGAAAGTAGTTCCCACACCTTATACAAACTTAAAGGGGTGTTTTTAAACGGGGGCTTATGAAAATTCTGAAAATTTTCACTTTTTCAAACAACCTCCTATACCTATAACATTCTAAAATGGGTGTTTGGCATACAGATTTTCAAATTTTGTTGAACTGCCTAATTTTAGAATATAGATTTTGTTCATTATCCACTTATAGAACTAGCGGAAAGCCGTTTTACAAAAGATTTTGAAAGCCTCTACACTAATAGGAATCCGCAGGACCGTTTTGGAATACAGTTTTGAAAATTTCACAATTTTAGACAAAAAGAAAAACGGCAAAGCGGATAAAATCCACTTTACCGTTTTAGAAGATATTCTATTACGCTGCGATTGCGTTGGCGTTGACCTGTTCAATGGTCTTGCGAATACCAAGCCATACACTCAAATCTGTAAAGACCTCTACGATGCTTCCCTGGTCTGTAAAAGGTGGTTCCTGCAAAACAGAGAGGTCCTTCATCGTACCATTATGTACGATGTACTCGACAATCTGGTTGACAAAGTAAATCTGTCGGCTGTCGAGGTTAGCACCATCCAGATATTGCGAAAATGCAGCTTTCGCCGCAGCCATATCAAGACCAACGATTTCCCGCACGAATTCTCCCAAAGGCTTTGTGCCATATTCGGCTTCATAGTCCTCTTTTGTGCCAACCTCACTCCAAAGAATTTTTTCGAGTTCCTTGACATCCTCGGCAGTGAGCGGGATGTTGCCTTTCAGCTTGGCGATGGCTGCATTATCCTGATGCTGCCGTACATAGTACTCAGCTTTTGCCTTGTAATTTTTCAGATCATCGTTTTCCAGCTCGGCTTCTTTCCATTCTGTCGAAAGAATTTCGTCAGAGAAATCTGTGGTGTACCGTACCCGCTCGATGGGGATGTACTTGATCAGGTCACGCAACTCTTTTCGGATGTGCTCAAACTCGTTCACATCGGCAGTTTTGATATAGTCGGTCTGGATAATTTTTTCGAGCAACGCGCGTTTTTGATCAATCTCTGGAATATTGGACACGCTCGCAACCGCTTTCGCTTTTTTCAGCAGCTCGCTGCGGCCACGAGTGTAGAGCTTCCCGGCAAGGTATGCCAATTCGATGCCGTACAGCAGAGCATCAAAACGCAGTGCTTTCGGGTCATCCGGTTCCGGTTCGATCAAGGGGGCAAGTTCTTCCCGGGCAATCAAGGTATCTGCATAGGTCAGCGCATTGTAACTATTTTTATCCGCATACAACTCAACATATTTCAAATGCTGTTTGACCGCAAAATTGTCACGATTCAGCTTTTGCACCTGACTGACCATGTGCTCCACCAGTGAAGTCCGGAACGCTTTCAGTTCTTCCGTTTGGAACTGCATATCCTGCAATTTATACGCGATTTCAAACTGCAAACCGAAAATCGCACCCTGAACGGCAATCATATTCGGGGTAGCATTTCCTTTGTTCATGCGGAAGAACTCAAAATTCCCGCAGAAGTCAAAAATGTAAAACTTCTTCTTGTCCTCACCATCCAGAAGCCCCGGACACAGGCGGGTTCCGCGACCGATCATCTGCCAGAATTTTGCCTTGCTCAGAACCTTTTTGAAAAAGACCAGATTCAGAACCTCCGGCACATCGATGCCGGTGTCCAGCATATCCACCGAGATGGCAATCTGCGGCAATTTCTTCGGGTCAGAAAATTCGTCAATGGCACTCTGCGCATAACTAAGCCGATTGTCGATCACCATGGCATAGCCGTTCATGTGCGGATATTCCTGATTGTACACTTTGAGGATTTCTTCTGCGTGGTCGTGGCTCTTGGCAAAAATAATCGTTTTTCCAATTTTGCTGCCGTAGTCGATTTTCAAGGCGTTCTGCATCACGACATTCAAGACCTGCCGAATGGTGTCCTTGTTGAACAGCCAGCTGTTCAGAGCAGATGCATCAATGCTGGCCGGCAGGTTGCCGTTTTCATCCTCAAAGGTGTTTTCGTAGGCTTCCCGTTCTTCGTCCGAAAGTTCATCGTAGGTGATGCCTTTCTTCATGAACTTTACTTCGCTCTCCACCGAGAGGAAGTCAACCAGAAAGCCATCCTTGACGGCCTGCGCCAGCTCATAACCATAGGTGGGCACACCGTTTTCGAGGTCAAAGATCTCGTAGGTGTTTTTGTCGATCTCATCCTTGGGTGTGGCGGTCAGGCCAACCAGCGGTGCATCGAAATAATGGAAGATGTCGCGGTATTTATTGTAGATGGAACGGTGTGCTTCATCGCAGATGATCATATCAAAGTGGCCACAGGTGAACAGCTTGCCCTCTGCATCGTGAACGGAATCAATGCAGTTCATCATGGTCTGATAGGTTGAGAACACGCAGTGTGCCGTAAAGTTGTCTTTGTCCTCGCAGAGATTCGTTACGGAAAGCTCCGGCAGGAGGTTGACAAAGCTGCGCTTTGCCTGGGTTACAAGGCTGTTGCGGTCAGCCAGAAACAGCACGTTCTTGACCCAGCCATGCTGCAATAATACATCCACCAGTGCAATGACGGTACGGGTCTTGCCGGAGCCGGTTGCCATGACGAGCAGGGCTTTCCGGCGGTTCTTGCGGCCAAAACTGTCGCAGACAGCCTTGATGGCCCCCTCCTGATAGTACCGTCCGGCAATGTTTTTGTTTACATCCACATTGGCAAGGCTGGTGCGCATGGCTTGCAGATTGAACCATTTTTCAAGGTCGCGCTTGGAGTAAATGGAAGCGACCTTGCGCTCGGGATAGATATTGTCTACAATGCGGGTATCGAAACCGTTGGTCAGGAATACCACCGGGCGGCGACCAAACTGCTTTTCGAGAATATCTGCATACAGCTTTGCCTGCTGACGGCCTACTGCAACATCCTTACAGGTGCGCTTTGCTTCGATCACAGCCAGCGCACGGCCATCATCGCCGTACAGGACATAATCTGCATAGCCGGTGCCGCTCTTGTTGGGCATCCCGGGCAGAGGGACCTCGTTGACCCAGTTTTTGCCCTCGACCCACCCGGCATCGGTTAGCATGGAGTCAATATACAGTTTCCGGGTCTTGTACTCCGAAAGTTCCAGCGGCTTGGGTACATAGGTGGGCTGCTGTGTTTCACGGCGGGCGGTCAGCTGCGCCTTGAGCTCGGCATTTTCCTTGATGAGTGTATCCAAGTCCACATCCGGCAGGGCAGGCTGTGCAACGGGTGCAGCAGGCTGTTGTGTGAGCAGGGAAGCGTCAAATTTCTTTTCCTGATAGCTTGTTCCGTAGCAGTACGCCACGAAATCAAGGAACAGAAACAGGTTTTCGAGGCAAAGTTCCGCCTGTTCCCGGCTGATGCTGCGGCTTCCGTGGGCGGCATCATTGCCGCGCTTGCGAATAAAATCCATCCGCCGCCACAAATCATCGTCTACAATGTCGTGAAATTCTTCTGTGCTCATCAGGCTGATGAGCTTATCATCCCACGGCTTGACGAGGGAGCTGTCCACCGAATACATCCATTTGACTGCAAACTCCATGGCGCGGCGGCAGTCCAGCACAGCGGTGGCCGCATCAATGGGCAGAATCCTCTCCGCAGCAATCGCGGCATCCGCAAAGCCGGAAAATTGCGGGTCATCTTTCAAAAAGTCAAAGTTGGTCAATTCTCACACCTCCCTGCTTCTATTTTGAACGATTTTCAGCCAAAATGCAAGCGTTTTGCGCAAAAAGTTCTGCGAACAATTTTGATTTGTCTACCTCGGCTGCAAAGGCGGCAAACTGGTTTTGGAGGGAAAGAGGAGGTATAACAAATAGGAATTTTCGTTGTGCGGTGATTGGAACCTGATTTCGTGTCGTCTGCTTCATATCCTTTGTATACTGACATACAAAGCCTTCACTTTGCATATAGGCTTTTAGATAATCGGGAACCATGCGTTCCTTATCACATCTATACGCTGTCAATGACGTTCCCAAAATCACCTTTTCATCGTCAGTATATAAAATAGCTACTGGGCCAACCGTTGCATTATGTGCAAATAGTACATCGCCATTTTGAGCAATTCCCTTTCGCAGTTTAGATGCTCTTTCCTCGGTAAGATGCTTCGCTAACTTCAAATTCACATCATTATGCACAATGCAGTTAGCGCTAATATATGGCACTCCACATTCTACAAATTCTTCATTACGAGGATAGTCGCTACCATGATTTCCGTCTAAATGATACATAATAGTTCCATCGTCTATCATCTTTTGCAATGTTTTCACTTTAAAACCGAAAGGATTAGAAATCGGGTCACCAAACATCTCCACAAATCGAGCTTTGACAAGTTCATCCAGCATGGCAAGTTGTTCTCGGCGGTTTGAAATCACAGCTTCTACTCTTTTTAAGGTAGAAATAATTTCCTGTTGCTCGGTTTTATTATGCAAATTAAATTCTTCGGTTTTGTAATCTCGAAAATAGATGTGTGGAATGGTTGCACCCGAAAAATATTTTTCGAGGTGCATATATTTGACAGCATAGTATAGATATTCGGGTTCGATACAGTTTTTGGGTATAAGATACTGCATCGTGCCGATGATAGAGGATTTTTCAGGGAGAAGCATCGTTCTCCCAATGCCCGCACCGTCCTTCACAACAGCAACAGTTTGATGTTCCTGCTGATAGGTTTCCATGCTTCCAATACGACCTGATGCACCGTATACCGGATACTTTCCATTTTTATCAACGATGTCCTTTTGCATCAAGCTGGATGTCCCACGTTCGCAAACATCTTCAAGTTTGACTCGCATTGTTTTCTCCCACAAATTAGAAGTTGCCTTTTCAGGCAATAAACTTCTGGTGGGAGGTTTTGACGTTGTTCTGATTCACGATTGCATACTGCATGGTGGTGCCGATCTGCGAATGACCGAGGATTTTCTGCACCTGCTCAATGGGCATTCCCTTGTCGATGGCACGGGTAGCCATGGTGCGGCGGAACTTATGCGGGTGGATCTTGTCCAGATTCAGCTCGCGGCCCAACTCCCGCAGACGGATCTCCACGCCGCTGATCTTCAAACGGTCAAAGGGTGCGTCCAGTGTTACAAACAACGCCGGGTTTGCATCGGTGCGGGAGCGCAGATAGTCCTGTAAATGCAGCTTTGCCTTGGCATCAAAATAAACCCGGCGTTCCTTGTCGCCTTTGCCGAACACTACACACTCGCGGGCTTCAAAGTCGATTTCTGAAATGTTCAGATTCACCAGCTCTCCCACACGAATGCCAGTGGAATACAACAAATCAATCATAGCAAGGTCGCGCGCACACTTGCAGTTATCCCGCAGGCGTTCAATAGCTTCGTCCGAGATGGTTTCCTTCACGGGCTGTTTGGTCTTGATTTTATGGATGCGGCGCATGGGGCTTTTGAGGATGTAGTCCTCTTCTTCCAGCCACGAGAAAAAGCTGGAAATATTCCGGCGCACATTGTCGATGGTCACTTTGCCGCAGTTGTTGATCTTCTGATATTCCACCAGATACCGCCGGATTTCTTCGGTGGTCATCTTGCGCAGGGGCGTGTCCACGGTTTGCAGCAGCCGTTCCACCGTGACCCGGTAATACTGGATGGTGCGCTCAGAGCAGCCCTCGATTTTCTTGGCATCAAGGAACAGCTTCAGATATTCCTCGTTGGAGATCTGCTCTTTCTGCGCTTCGGATTCAGAAAACGTCTGCAACAGCACCTCTTGCAGCTTTTTCATCTGTGCAACATTCAGGTACTCTGCCATCTCGTTGATGATCTTCACGATTTTGTCTTCCATATTGGCGCACTCCTTTTCTGGTGTACCAACATCCTGCTCCGGCAAAGTGCCTGTTGTTGCTTATTATCAGCCAAAATACTGTTGCATCAGGCTGTCAAAGAGTAATTGTGTCTGGTCAAGGGCTTTCTGCACGTCAGCTTTTGATTTGTCTACCTCGGCTACAAAGGCGGCAAACTGGTTTTGGAGGGGCAGAGGGGGAATTAAGACAGGTAACGCTCTGAGCTGGCGCATATTGATACTTGCAATACCTGTTGTCTGTTTGGCGCAACCCAAAAAGTAACGCTTTGCTTTTTGATGTTGCAGATATTCAGCAAAGTAAGCGGGCAAAAGTTCGCTCTTATCAAGTCGCACACGGAAAATGTGATTTTGATGAATGGAATCTTTTAATGGATTTTTGATAATAGCACCACGGCCTACTTTGTCAGGGTCACCACCTTCAGTCATTAAAATATCATCTGGCATCAAACGATACTGCTCAATTTCCTGCTTGGTTGCCAAAATTGTTTTAACCGTAGTCCAGTCGATATATCCGCTTTTTACATTTGAAACTGCCATATATGGCACTTCGATTAATTCAGTTTCCGTTGTTTTACGCCCTTTCGTGATTCCTGAAACAATATCCGCAAGGCTTTCCAGTGACTTTTCAGGCCATTCGAGGGAGTTTAGTAACATATCCCCAAACACCTCCACAAATCGAGCTTTGATAAGCTCGTCCAGCTTGGTGAGCTGCTGCTGATAAATGTGAATAAGACCAGAAATATGATCCAAAGTATCAACTACTCGGTATTGTTCGTCCAAAGGCGGCGTAATAACAGAAAGGTCACCTACTTGTTTCAGGTAAATGCCCTTTTGTGCTACGCCACGAGCCTCAGACTCCAAAAATTTTCGCATACTCTGAAGCTGGTACATTAAATATCGATTGTTTATTATTGTTGGGTTTGGCTTTATAACCGCAACACTCCGTTGCAGACAAATACCTGCTAACATTTCTGGAACAACCGCTACTCGTCCAACAGTCCCCACAATCGTCATGAGCAAGTCACCAGAGAGCACATTCGTCCGCTTGTTTTCGATGTCAAATTGTTCATCTGTTAAAAATCGTGGAGCCGTTGTAGTTATTTCATCATCGTTGATATTTTTGGAGCTAAGCATTAAATGTTTGCTGTTTTCAATTCCGGCAGGCGGATTATGGCTCCCATCGGTAATTTGAAAGCAAATGTCTCCCAGTTTTGCCATCTGTTTCTCCCACAAATTAGAATTGTTTCATTTCAAAAGTTCTTCCAAAGCGTCCATCTCTGCGTCGATCTTCTTTTGCAAATCACGCAGCTGTGCCATAATTTCCTGTGTGGAAGGATACTCCACCGGCACATACTCGGTCTTTTTATACTTGTTGATGGACAAATCATAGTCGTTGCCCGCGATCTCGTCTTTCGGAACAAAGAAGCTCTGTTCCGTGCGCTCACGGGTGGCCTCAGCCTCCCGGTTGTGGAACCGGGTGATAATATCGGGGATGTCGTTTTCCGTGGTCGGGCTGCGCTTATCGTCCAGCGAGAAGCCGTCGGCCTTCATATCGTAGAACCAGACATTATCCGTACCGCCGTGGCCGGTCTTGGTGAAAATCAGGATGGCGGTGGAAACGCCTGCATAGGGCTTGAACACGCCGGAGGGCATGGAGATCACGGCTTCCAAACGGTTATTCTCGATGATCTCCCTGCGGATCGCCTTGTGTGCAGTGGAAGAGCCGAACAGAACGCCATCCGGGACGATGCAGGCGCAGCGTCCGCCGACTTTCAGCATCCGCAGGAACAGGGCGAGGAACAGCAGCTCAGTCTTTTTGGTCTTGCAGAGCTTGAGCAGGTCGGTGGAAACAATGTCGTAGTCCAGACTGCCCTTGAATGGGGGATTTGCCAGAATCAGGCTGTATCTGTCCTTGTCGGGGTTCTGGTCGCTCAGGCTGTCGCGGTACTCGATGAACGGGTTGTCCACGCCGTGGGTCATCATGTTCATAGCGCCGATGCGCAGCATGGTGCGGTCCATATCGAAGCCGTGGAACATGTGGTTCATGTAGTGGTCTTTGTTTTTGCGGTCAAAGAACACTTCCTGCTTGCGGTTTTCACGCAGATATTCGCCAGCGGCCACAAGGAAGCCCGCCGTGCCGCAGGCCGGGTCGCAAATCACATCATCAGCGCGGGGCTGCATCAGGTCAACCATCATGCGGATGATGTGGCGTGGGGTGCGGAACTGACCGTTGACACCCGCCGTTGCCAGCTTGGAAAGCAGGTATTCGTAGATGTCGCCGCGAATGTCGGTGTTGGAAAGCTGTGCCGCCTGCTCATACATTCCGTCCATGGCAGTCACGATTTTATCCAGCATCAGCGGCGTGGGCACTTTGAAAATGGCATCACCCATGTACTTGGCGTAGGCACTGTCCTTGTCGCCGTGCAAATTCTTGATGAAGGGGAACACCATCTCCTGCATGGTGGAGTACATTTTGCCTGCCGGGAAATCGTGGAAAACGCTCCACTTGAGCTGTGCTCCATCCACAGTGCGCTCCCCGATCTGTACCTCGCCCGCAAAGATGCTCTTGTAGGGCAGACCCAGCATAGCGGCTTCTTTGGCGTGGGTGTTGTCGCTTTCATCGAGGTCGTGAATGAACATCAAATAGGTCATCTGCTCGATCACATCCAAGGGATTCGTCAGGCCGCCCGTCCAGAAAATCTCCCACAGGCTGTCAATTTTGCTTTTCAGTTCTCCGGTTACCATGTATGTTCCTCCTGCGTGTCGAGAAAATAAGCCCGACAAACAATAATTTGTTATACTGTTATTATACCGTTTCTTCGGGATCGGTTCAATCTGCAAAAGGGGGAAGCCCGGAGTTTTCTACATTGTATGAATTTGATGTTGAAAATTCGATATTTCGTCCTATTGACGGTTTTGTGCAGAACAGCTATAATATAATTGATATTATCATAATTTAAATTATATTATATTAAGCAAGAGGTGAACGGTATGGACTTCATCGGCAGAACATCCGAACTGGCAACGCTGAATGCAGAATTAGAGCGTGGCAGCGGTTTTGTGGTGATTTACGGCAGGCGGCGTGTTGGAAAAACAACGCTGATTAAAGAGTTTATCAAAGATAAACGCGCGTTCTACTTTTTGGCAACCACAGAAAGTGAAGCCCAGAGCATGAAGCGGTTTGCCGGGGTGCTTTCCCGTACCACGAAGAATCCCATGCTCAGCAAGGTCACATTCACCGACTGGCTGGATTTATTCCAAGTGGTAGCAGACGACCACCCGGACGAGAAAAAGGTGCTTGTCATTGATGAATTTCCGTATCTGGTCAAGACGAACCCGGATTTCCCGTCCATCTTGCAAAACGCATGGGATGAAGTGCTGAAAGACCATAACGTGATGCTGATTCTCTGCGGTTCCCTCATCAGCATGATGAAAAAACACGCACTTGCCTACGACAGCCCGCTCTATGGCCGCAGAACGGCGCAGATTCGGCTGATGCCTTTGCAATTCACGGACGTGTATGCGGCGCAGAACCTGTCGTTTGAGCAAGCTGTGGAGCAGTATGCCATCACGGGCGGCGTACCGAAATATATGGAGTTTTTCCAGACGGACGAGCCGCTGGTGGAGCAGATTCGGCGTGTGGTACTGTCGAAAAATGGCTTTTTGTATGAAGAACCGGATTTCTTGCTCAACGAGGAAGTGCAGACGCCTATCAACTATTTCTCCGTGCTAAAAGCGATTTCGGACGGCAACCACAAGCTGAACAAGATCGGTATGACGATGGAGCAGGACACGTCAGCTATTACGCCGTACCTGAAAACACTGATCGACCTTGGTTTTGTTATCAAGAACGTTCCCATCACCGAAAAGAATCCAGAGCGTTCCCGGAAAAGCCTGTATTATGTTTCGGACAACTTCATCCGCTTCTGGTTCCGCTATGTGTACCCATTCAAGGGGGAGTTGGAACTGGATAACCAGCAGATCGTGCTGGACGAGATGGGCAAAGACTTTAAGCAAAAATTTGTGGCTTTCGCTTATGAGAGCATCTGCCGGAACATCTTTGCGGAGCTGTGCCGAAAGGGGCAGATCGATTTTGCACCCTCACGCATTGGTTCTTACTGGCGCAACGACAACGAGGGAGACACAGAGATCGATGTTGCAGCGGTGGACCATCAGCATAAGCGGCTGTTCCTCGGTGAGTGCAAGTACCATGCGAAACCTGTGGATGTGGCGGTCTACTCTGCCTTGCAAGAAAAGGGGCAGTCCAAAGAACTTACAGCGGCCTTTAAGGGCTACGAAATTGTGTACGGGCTGTTCTCCAAGAGCGGCTTTACAGATCGACTGGTGGAAATGGCAGCGGAGAATTCCAACCTAATTCTGATTCAGGAAGATGCAGTTTACAAGAAATAATATAATCTGGATTATCATAAGTTTAATTATATTATTGCGGGATTTTCTGTGCGCTATGTTTAGCGACCTTGAGCCAAAATGTAGCATCCTTTGGGCAAGATTTAGAAACTACGCCTTAAAAAGTAGCAATCTCTGAAAAAGTTTAGCGAGGAGGCATATCCTGTGGAGGGCGGAAACTCGCTATACTCTTGTAAAAAGTATCGACTTTGACGAAGAAAGTATCGAGTTCGATATATTACGCTTCAAGAAAGTATCGACTTTCGATTGAGCATATCATCGTGTATGGCGTTTTTTCCTTGCAATGCCACATCAACGGTGTATAATACTTTTAGAGGATAGCGGCGTTGACCAGCTATCGGGTGGCATTGAAGCAATAGACTGGTTCGGCATCAGCCTGTTGTAGAGCCAAACCGTGGGTTTAGCGAAAACCACAAGCCGAATAGATTCACTCGAATCGAACAAAAACGCAAAATGTCCGCTCACTGTGGAGATTCAACTCCATCGGTGGGCGGGCATTCTTTTGTTACTTGGTGGTGAACTGAATGCCAACAGTATAAAAAGGACATCTACAACACCGCAGTGCTGTCCGATGCCCCTTGTGACTGATTTTATCGTTGTCCGCCAACCTCAGACTCCTATGTCCTGCATCGCTTTCGGATTTTATCGCTGCCTGCCAGCCTCAAGCCCTTACGTCTTGTATCAGATCGGATTTTAGGTGTCAGCCACACCAGCGGAATGACGTCCACTTTCCATTTAAGATTATATTCAATTTACATCCAAATAGCAATGTTTCATATAGAAGTTTAGCAAGGCGGGCATATCCAATGATATATGGAAAGTGTGGAAAGTAATGCGGAAAGTGCGGAAACCTGCCATAGAAAAGTGGCAACTTCATCTCAAAAATGGCAACCTCTATGCTAAAAGTGGCAAGTTCCCTGAAAAAGTGGCAACATTAAAATAAAATGCAGCAAGAGGCATATAAGAACCACCATTGTATAGAACCGCCCACTAATCCGAGTTCTCCTTAGACGAGTGGGTTGTTTCGCTTTTGAATCTCTGATTGGTTACTTAAGATACCCTCAAGTTCTAGGTCAGAATGTTTTCTTGGGGTCATACTGTGGAGCATGCCATTAACGAATTTACAATAACATAGTGAACAAATCTGAATAATTCACTTGAAAATAGTAAACAATTCCGGTATAATAGAAATAGGTATACCCAGATTGGCAACGCATACAAAGGACTGTTTTGACATATGAAAGAAACGGTTAAAGTTGAATTATTGAAAGATCCCGAGTGCTTGATGGGATTTTCATGTGGAGAGCCGTCAATTGATGAGTTGATCAAGAAAGCATACTACGAAACACTTCTTGAAAAAGGATATACGTATGTTGCTATTTTGAATAATCGCGTGATTGCGGTATACCAAATCGCATTTATTACACTATCGGCAGAAGAAATCAGTGAAGACACGAATGACCACAACTGGTCTGGAAATTCCGAGTTAAGGTATGGATGTCTCTTAATTCATTATCTTGCGGTAGAAAAAACGTGTCAACACAGAAAAATCGGAAGTACGATACTGAATGGTATACTAAAAGAGATTTCTCTGCTTGGACGAAAGTGGCCTGTTCGTTTTATAATTATTGATGCGGTAAATGATTTAGTATCGTGGTACAAAAGTTTTGGCTTTGAACCGATTCGCCAAATGGCAGTTGAAAATGCTGGTTTTACAACGCGAATGTATTATGACTGTTATCACCATGATCGGGCCGAATTGGAACGGTATGAAGAGGCCTGTATCAATGATCTTATATAAAAATGAAACGAAGGAGGGCAGTTTATGCGTTATGTGAATGAAGATATCGTTTTGCGAGGCGATGAAGCAAAGCAGTTTGTGTATAATCTGCATCATCCCAATGTTGCTAAAATAGTGGAAGAGAATAGACGACGGGATAAGGCACTTGATGAAGTGAACTATCAGGAAACAGATGATGGTTTTACGTTTGAACTGGAACCTTTGGATTGGGCCAATAGTATAGAAACCATCCAGAAGTTTATAAGCACAATCGAGGTCTGCAATCTGCATTCTTTTCGATCTCAAATGAACTTTATTTGTTTGGACACGAGTGATTCGTTTGAGCAACAAAGTTTAACTGCAGTAGATTCTTTCTCGGCGACAGTTTCATCTGTAGAATCTGCCGTCAGCCGAGATGACGAAATGCTGCTGGCTGGTTAAAGAAAGTGGTGCAAAGATGGATTTGAACAGTAAGAAAAGTGGTTTCAGATTTTCTAATCCAGAGTTGGTGCACTTAGAATATGAAACGAATCAGTCTTTTTGTGAAGAATCTGAAATTCAATTGCGTATAAATCTGAGCACGGACGTAAAGCCTTATGAAGGAAAATCAAAGGCTGAAGTGATCTTAACTATAACTTTAGGTGGAAAGACAGAAAAAGATCCATTTTATCTCGAAGCATCGGAACAAGCAACGTTTGATTGGTCCGGAAGTCAATTCAGTGATGAAGCGCTTGAAAGTCTTCTGAGTAAAAATGCCCCTTCACTGTTGTTGAGTTATTTAAGACCTATCGTTGCAAGTTCAACAAATTGGTCTCGATATGGAAGTTATAACATTCCTTTTATCGATTTTACGAAGGCTGTAAAAGAATCTGATTAACCTAGGCTTGAGGAAACAGTTCTATTAGATGATGGGGCTGTTTTCTTTTTGCCTATACAAGCTATTACACAAAATGCCCACTCTCCTGAGAACTCCTCAGACGAGTGGGCATTCTTCTTTCCGTGTATCAAATTTACCTTTGTGGTCACTCAGATCGCCACCAAGTCATGGATCAAAAATCATTATTTTCTATTTGTCCAAGAGTAAGTGCACGGTTTCTGCACTGTTTTTGCACGGTTTCAAGGGATGCAATGGGTACGCTGACTTGCAAAATACGGCAAAGGGTGCAGAAATTACAACGTGAAAAATCACGATGTTTTGCGCAAAAATAACGCAAACTCGAAAGTTTCAAAATCAGAGTGCTCAGCCCGGTGGGCTCTTTTAATCAGAGGGGCCAGGGAATCGAGTTCCCTCAGACAATCAGGCCCCGGGTGGTGGCTTTGAACGACAACACGGTTTGCGGAGCAAAGTGATTGACCATCTGACAGAGATTTTCAAGCATTGAAAATCATGGTGATAAAGTGGATTTTTGTTACAAATCAATAAAAATGTTGAGGAAAAAATTCTTCTGTGGTAAAATAATTAGAAAGATGTTGCGAAATTGCGGAGGGAGGAGCTGTGCAACATGCACCAGCTCCATAAACGCCTTGCAGGCGCAGCCAACAGTTCCATAGAAATCATCATTGCTTGGAGTTTTGCAGATGCGTAAGAGACTGTTTGTTAGAAACTGGATCCGAAGGCTTTTAAGGTATCTTTGTATTCCGGTTGGGTTCTTCCTGGTCGTGTTTCCTCTATATAGCCTGATGATCCGCCAGACGATCCAGGCGCAGTCCTCCAGTGCGATGGAAATGCTGGCAATCGGCACCACCCAGTTTGAACGCTGCCTGAGCAATATCCGCAGCACGACGAACAAATTGTTCAGCGAAACGGAGTATACTCTGCTTGCCAGCAGTTATGACAACAGTATTCTGGGAGATTATCAGACACTGACGAGAGCCAGCAAATCGTTACAGGATAAGACCTACGATTCCTCTGTGATCACATACAGCTATATTACATTTGAGCGGAATGGCATCATATTGGATGACCGGAGCGCGTATGAAAGCCATAGCAATTTTTACCCGGGAGCACTTGAGTATGAGGATGTGTCTCAGGAGGAATGGGATGCGCAGAATCAGATCGATGTAACGACGATAAAGCCCGCCCATGTTGTCAAACTGATGCATTCCAGCTATGGCAATTCATATACCACGGTATATCAGCCCTATGTGAACACGGCGGGCCGTCTCTGCGGCGCAATGACGGTGCTGATCAAGGAAAAAGATGTCGTTTCAATGTTCCTTTCGCAGCAGCAATGGCGCAAGGAAGGCCTTTTCTGCCTGATCTCCGATGACGGAACGATCCTGGCGGGAAACAACTATGACGGAACGACACTTTCCCTGGCGAGTGATGATACGGGTTGGGAGACCTATCAGGGAAAGCGCTATCTGATGGCAACGCGATATGTGGCATCTCTGAATGCAACGGCGGTCATTGGAATGCCGCCGTCGCTCTACGAAGCGGGTCTGTTGGCAGTACAGCGTGCAATTTGTCTGTATCTGATCGTGGGCGTTCTGGGCTGTGTATTGATCAGCGTCTGCATGACACTGGAGGACATGAACAGCCTGCGTCCGATGCTGGATACGCTGGACGAATCGGATCTGGCATCACGGAAAGTGCTGAATGAAATCTTTCTCCGTAATGTAAACAGCCAGCATGAACTGGCGCGGGAACTGGAGCATTCACGCAGCGAGCTGGAACATGGCAAAATGGAAATTTTGCTGCGTACAGGATCTGTAAGTCAGGAATCCCTTCAGCAGCTGACGGATGCGGTGCAGCTGAAAGCCTATAACTTCCTGCTGCTGATCCCATCTCTTCAGGAAAACGCCGAGTGCTCACTGAAAGAAGAGCTGCGTACCGTGGTGGTGTCAGAGCAGATCCGTCAGATTTATGGGCAGAGATTTTATGTACAGGCAACGGCAGATGACCTGATCCTGGTGATCCTGACGCAGGAAACGGATGAAGCAGAGGAACTGCGGGAAATGTGTTTCCGCACAGAGCAGCTGTATGATGCGCTGCATCTGACAACCCCCCTGATATTGAGCGATCCTTTTGAGAAAATGGAGCAGCTGTCAGATATTTACTGGAAGGCCCGCAATGTGGCGGCCTATGCGGATCCGACACAGAAGATCTGCTATTTGGGGAACAGCAGTGCGCAGCGCGGTACCACGGTCAATGCAACCAATGCAGCGCGGCTTCGGGAGTATCTGCTTTCCGGATGCACGGAAGAAGCGGTTTCGCTTCTGAGTGAACTGTTCTCGGTGGATAATCTGGACCCGGAAAACTTTAAGCAGGATTTTTACACGGCAGGCGGCATTCTGCTGAACACGGCGGAAAGGGTATGCTGTCCGGATATCGCCTATCTGTGCAGTTATGACTCTAAACTGACTGCCCGCCAGATGCTGAGCCGGTTGCAGGACTGCTGTGTGGAGATCTGCAACCATGTGCAATTCTTGAAGCATAGCCACAATGACGCGCTTCAAAAGAATATTCTGGACTGGCTGGCACAGAATTTCCAGAATCCGGAGATCAATGCGGCGATGACGGCGGAGCAGTTCAAGATCTCGAAAAAGTATCTTTCGCAATTCCTGAAGGAGCAAACCGGAAAGAGCTATACAGAGTATGTGGAAGAATTGCGTCTGGATCATGCGATGCAGCTGCTGAGAACGACAGATCTGAATATTACGGATATTGCAGAACAGTGCGGCTTCTCCACGGCAAATACATTCTATAAGGCATTCCGGCGGAAGTATCAGCTCTCGCCTTCTGCAGTTCGCAAAGGAGACAACTGATTTCAGCGCAGAAAAAACGAACGATGTCAGCCCATTCGGACAGACATCGTTCGTTTCTTTTTACAGGTGGATTCAGGGATGGATGCTTATGGTAACAGTGCGGGGAGCATCCAATGCAAAGGTCAGCTCAAGCAGTCCATCGTGGCGTGTGGTCACGGTGCAGGGCACAGAGGCTGTAACAGCTTTGGGACCCGGCTGCAGAACAGCCAGAACAGTGCTGCGGCCCGCTGCGGTAAAATCCAGTGTGGCATTTAAGGCGCTGTTGTCCGGTGCCCAATCCGTATGCCGGACAAAGGCATCAAAACCGGTCGTGAGGGTGCCGGGGCGGTAGTAAGCGGAAAACCACTGTACAATGGGAGAAGAAAGCCCGCTGAACTGATGCCAGCCGGCACCACGGCGGCTTTCGATCATAAAGTGTTCAAAACAACAGTAGCTTTCGGCACACTCGTTCTGCCACAGGGTAAGAGCGGTGTCGGCAATGCGGTAAGCAAAATCGGCAAGGCCCGCATCCAGTGCAGATTTGAAGAACATCCACTGATAAGGCATCCATACAGCGCCGTTCCAGTAGCCGTCACGCCGATAGTACGGCGCACTCTGATCCACAGTGGAAAGGCCGCAGGCACACCACAGGTGTTCTGGGCTTTGCAGCTTCTGCCACAGAAGTTCCTTCTGCGGTTCTGTACAGGCACCTGCAAACAGCGGCGAAGCGCCATCCATGCCCATATCGTAGTTCAGCCCCTGATCGGTGCGCAGAATATCTGCAGCATCACCAGAAGGATCGTGCAGGAGGTACCCGAAGTAACCGCTTTCCTCGTCCCATGCAGTCTGCAGGGAGCGCCCTAAGCGAAGCGCATCGGCATCAAATGCATCTGCGTCGGTTGTCTCGCCCAGCAGGCGGGCGGTGTAAGCCAGGATCTTTGCACAGCGTATCGCATGGGCAGTTGTGACCACGGGCGCGCAGCTGGCCTGCAAACGGCGGCGATGGACCTCCTGCTGTGGGGGATAATCATCCCATCCACCGGAATTATAGAAATAATCCCAGGGGCGCAGCAAGCCGCTGTGCAGGTTGGCGGTAGTGGAGCCGCCTTCCTGCCCGGTGAAGAAGCGATAGTACAGCTTTAGGCGTGGATAGCAGTAGGCGGCAAGTTCTCTGCTGCTGGTGCGATTCAACAGCTCGGCATACAGATAAAACTGCGTTGGCACCATGGAGCCATGGTGCAAAAAAGCAGCGTCCACAGAATCCGGGGGCATCAGGTAGGTGTTCAGGCAGTCAAAGGCATTGCGCAGGCTGGTCTGAGCCAGACCCATTCCAATGAATCCGGAATCCCATGTGTAGACACAGTCCCACCAGCGTCCGGGAGTGTAGTGACGGATATACTGTCCCCGCGTGTACACCGGATACACAACGTTGGTGCAGAGAACTGCGTTCATCAACTGTTGGCCCAGGGCAAGCGATTCGGCAGCCGGTAGAGCGGATGGTGCTGCAAGGGAGGCAGAAGCCTGCTGCCATACATGCTCCCAATCACTGCGCTGAGTCAGCAGCTCATGGCAGCGCAGCGCGGCGGCAGAAGCATCCGGAGCAGCACAGACTGCTCCATGGATCACCTTTGTCTGTCCTGCCTCCAAGGGGATCGGCCCCATAAAGAGATTGACGTAATGCCCTTTTCCGTTGCCGCGCAGCGTGGCGTTTACATGGTCGTGTACGGTGTCACGCAGAAAGATATCCAGCTCATCGTTTTCGATCGTGCGAATATGGGTGGTGATATCATCCCACAGGATCCCGTAGCACTCCTGAATGTGGGGATACTGCAGGGTCAGATAGTTCTCATCTGCGGCGGGCTCGGCCTGAGGCCGGGAGCCATCTCCACGCAGTGTAACGGTAAAGTTACCTGCGTCCGCTTGCTCGCACAGAGCGAGACAATCCAGCTTCGCCCCTCCAACACCGGCAGCGGTCAGGGTCAGAGTGAATTTCCCGGCGGGAATGGAAGCATTCAGCGGCAGGATGGCAATAGAAGGCTTCTGACAGGGTGGCAGCTGTAACGTATCCTGACCATTGACATCATACTCGGAACTTTCATCTGCCGGATTCCAATACCGTACACAGAGACAGGGGGCACGCAGGGGCGCGGTAAGGGAAAGCGTAAAGGTAACGGTGTCCCCTTTTCCGCTGGGCACGACCTGCCCAAAAGGTCCTTTGCCTTCGGAACAGCCGAACCCCATGCCAATGCCGTATCCCTGACCAAAGCCGGGAACGGCTTCTTCGCCCCGGCGCAGACCATCCCAGGTCAGGCATTCGTTGGGACGGTGGACGGAAAAATCCAGGGTGTCATAATCCTTTGCCCAGACAAAGGCCGCGTTTTCCGGCAGGGATACCTCACAGCCCGGCAGGGAGAAGCCGCGGTAGGAAGGAACGGGATCCCAGGCCGAAGCCATGTAATGAAGCACCAGATTCTGCGGAGCATCTGTATTGTTGTGGAGCTCGGCACGGATCAACCGGGCATCCTCCCCCAGGGGGGCAAAAGAGATATCTGCATACAGCTGATCCTTCCACAGGAGCTCGTGGCGGAGCGTGTAGCAGCTCAGATCCGGAGCCGCAGCCCAGGGGTGAAAGCCGCTTTCAAACCGTACATTGGGCACATCGACCCGGCGGCGATACATTCCCGGAAAAACGGACAGGTCAAATCGAACGCCGTCGTTGGCCGCAGGAACATGGGAAATGCCGCTGTAACGTTTGGTGTAGGGGCCCCACGCAGGCAAGGAAAGGTCATGTGATTGCATGGTGTGATATCCTCCCATCAGCCCTTGACTGCGCCAATGGTGACACCGGCAACAAAGTACTTCTGCAGGAACGGATACAGGCACATGATCGGCAGGGTGGAAACCACCATGGTGGCATATTTCAGACCGTCGCCGATGACCTCGACATCACCGGTGGAACCGGCCATGTTGCCGATGTCGCTCTGGATCAGGACCTCACGCAGGATCATCTGCAAAGGATACAGAGAACGATCCCGAATGTACAGCAATGCCGGGAACCAGCTGTTCCACTGCGCAACGCCGTAGAACAGCGCCATAACGGCGAACACTGCACCGGAGAGCGGAAGAACAATGCGGAAGAAGGTCGTGATATCGTTGCAGCCGTCCAGGGCTGCGGCCTCGATCAGCTCATTCGGGATGGTGTTTTCAAAGAACGTGCGCATGATGATCATGTTATAGGTACTGATGGCGGAAGGCAGCACCAGCGCCCAGATCTTATTCAGCATACCCAGCTTCTGAATGATCAGATAAGTGGGGATCATGCCGCCGTTGAAGAACATGGTAAAGATGAAAAGGCTGATAAAGACGTTGCGCCCGAACAGATCCTTGCGGGACAGGGGGTAGGCGGCGCAGGCGGTAAGGGTCACGCTGATCAGGGTGCCCAGCACGGTATACAGGATCGTGTTCAGATAACCCGTCCAGATGCTGGCATCCTTCAGAACCTTCTCATACATGGAGGTCGTAAAACCTTTGGGCCAGAAGGAAACATTGCCTGTCAGCAGCTGCATGGGATCACTGAATGAACCGCTGACGATGTGCAGAAGCGGCAGAATAATGGTTGCGCTGATCAGGATCAGCAGCAGATACACAACAATGGTATAGATCCGTTCCCCGATGCTTTCCTTCACTTTCGTGGGGTGATTCATCGCATCAATATTCTTTTTCATCACCACAGGCTCACCTCACTGATCTTTTTGCTGAACTTGTTGAACAGCACGATAATGGTAAAATTGATCACGGAATTGAACAGGCCCACAGCCGCAGAGAAGCTGTAATCGCCGCTTTCAAAGGCACGGCGGTAAACGTAAGTGGAGATCACATCGGCAGTCTCATAGGTTGCAGGGTTGTACATCAGCATGATCTTTTCATAGCCGACCGAGAAAATAGAGCCCATGCGGAGGATCAGCATGATGATGATCGTGGGCAGCAGGCCGGGCAGCGTGATATGGATCAGCTTGTCCCATTTGGAAGCACCGTCAACGGTGGCAGCCTCGTAGAGAGAGGGGTCAATGCCGGTCAGTGCCGCCATGTACACAATGGAACCGTAGCCGGCGCTTTGCCAGATGTCAGAAAGAACATAGATCGTCTTGAAGTACTTGGGTTCGGCCATAAAGTGGATCGGCGTACCGCCAAAGGCGGTGATCAGCTGGTTGATCAGGCCGCTGGAAGGAGAAAGCAGGGCGCTCAGAATACTGACAACGACCACGGCGGAGATGAAGTGGGGCAGGTACACTACGGTCTGTACGCTGCGTTTGAAGAATTTACCGCGGACTTCGTTGATGAGCAGAGCCAGAATGATGGGAATGGGAAAGCCCACAATAATGGAATACAGGCTGATGCCAAGCGTGTTTTTAATCAGACGGCCAAAATACTCGGATTTAAAGAACTGGATGAAATATTTGAAGCCGACC
>ERZ840057.614-NODE-614-length-35647-cov-75.231147_pt1 | contig 35647 bp, 28 predicted proteins | sample MGYA00519907_ERZ840057 | MGnify/ENA primary metagenome ERZ840057 (study PRJEB31850, sample SAMEA3708862) | human gut metagenome | biome: human gut; feature: human-associated habitat; material: faeces | place: China | collected 2014 ...
AACGGCTGTACAGCAGATGCAGGGTGGTGTGCTCCATGCCGCCGTTGTACCAGTCCACCGGGCTCCAGTAATCCAGGGCTTCCTTGCTGGCGATGGCATCCTTGTTGTGGGGGTCCATATAGCGCAGGAAGTACCAGGAAGAACCGGCCCACTGGGGCATGGTATCGGTTTCACGGGTAGCGGGGCCGCCGCAGCACGGGCAGGTGGTCTTGATCCACTCGGCGTGGCGGGCCAGCGGGCTTTCGCCGTCCGGGCCCGGCTCAAAGTCGGTAATTTCCGGCAGGCGCAGCGGCAGCTCGCTTTCGGGGATGGGCTGCCAGCCGCACTTTTCGCAGTGTACCATGGGGATGGGCTCGCCCCAGTAACGCTGGCGGCTGAACACCCAGTCACGCAGCTTGAAGTTGACCTTCTTGCAGCCCTTGTGGTTTTCTTCCAGCCAGGCATACATCTTTTCCTTGGCATCTTCAACGGACAAACCGGTCAGGAAGCCGGAGTTGACCAGCGTGCCGGTGGCAACATCGGTAAAGGCAGCCTCATCCAGGTTGGCCGGGGTATTGCCCTTGACGACCTCGATGATGGGCAGGCCGAACTTCTTGGCGAACTCCCAGTCGCGGCTGTCGTGGGCAGGCACGGCCATGATAGCACCGGTGCCGTAAGTTGCCAGAACATAGTCAGAGATAAAGATGGGCACCTCTGCGCCGTTAACGGGGTCGATGGCGGTCACGCCCTCGATCTTAACGCCGGTCTTTTCCTTGTTCAGCTCGGTACGCTCAAAGTCGCTCTTGCGGGCGGCTTCATCCTGGTATACCTTTACGGCATCCACGTTCTTGATCAGCCCGGCATCGATCCACTTTTTGATGTAGGCATGCTCCGGGGAGATGACCATGTAGGTAACGCCGAACAAGGTATCCGCGCGGGTGGTATAAACGGTCAGGGTATCACCGGCAGAGGTTTCAAAGTTGACCTCAGCGCCATGGCTGCGGCCGATCCAGTTGCGCTGCTGGGTCTTGACACGGTCGATGTAATCCACCTGGTCCAGGTCATCGATCAGGCGGTCCGCGTAAGCGGTGATCTTCAGCATCCACTGGCTCTTCACGCGCTGCACAACGGGGCTGCCGCAGCGCTCGCACACGCCGTTCACAACTTCCTCGTTGGCCAGAACGACCTTGCAGCCGGTGCAGTAGTTGACGGTGGTAGCCTTTTTATAAGCCAGACCGTGCTTGTACAGCTGCAGGAAGATCCACTGGGTCCACTTGTAGTATTCGGGGTCAGTGGTGTTGATCTCGCGGTCCCAGTCAAAGCTCAGGCCCAGTGCCTGCAGCTGGCTCTTGAAGCGGGCCACGTTCTTGGCGGTCACGATTTCCGGGTTGATGTGGTTTTTCAGGGCATAGTTCTCGGTCGGCAGACCAAAAGCATCCCAGCCCATAGGGTACAGGACATTATAGCCGCACTGACGCTTTTTGCGTGCCACAATATCCAGCGCGGTATAGCTGCGGGGGTGGCCAACATGCAGGCCGGCCGCAGACGGGTACGGGAATTCTACCAGTGCATAGAACTTGGGTTTGGAATGGTCGATCTCAGCATGGAAGGTGTGTTCATCCTGCCATACCTTTTGCCATTTGGCCTCAACGGCCTTGAAATCATATTTCATAAAGCTTCTCTCCCCACAGAAATTTGTGCGTACTGTGCTTTTGCGCTCCGCATCGGCTCCCCTGGAGGGGAGCTCCGGCGCAGCCGGTGAGTGGTGGTTCGGCGTCACGCACCCCTGTATTTTATGTTCTTTCGGGGTGCCAGCTCCCCTCAAGGGGAGCCATCCAGCATCCATGTTTATGCCTGCTCTTCCGGCTTTTCTTCCCATTCTTCGGCGGGCAGCTCCTTGGCGTCAGCCCACAGGTGCTCCAGGTCATAGAAGTCATGGGCTTCCGGCGTAAATACATGCACAATCACGCTGCCGTAATCCAACAGCACCCAGCGGTTGCCGTCATGGCCTTCGGTGCGCAGCACGTTCACGCCTGCGCGGCCCAACTGGAAGTCCGCCTCGTCTGCCAGCGCGCCCACATGGGTGGTGGAATTGCCGGTTGCAATCACGAAATAATCCGTTACCGTGGTCAGGTTTTCCACATGCAGGATGCGGATATTATAGCCTTTTTTCGCGTCCAGCGCGCGGGCCAGACGGATGGCAAGTTCTTTGCTTTCCATTCAATTCTCCTTTGTTGCAGGATCTATCATTCTGACGGGGTGCTGTCACCATCGGTGCTGTCCCCGTCCGTACTGTCATCCGGCGCCGGGGTTGCGGTATCATAAACATCCGTTGTGGCCGAACCGTCAATGTTGTTTGTCTGCTGTGCGTTGGAAATTTCCTCGTTCAGGGTTCCCATAAACTGCACGCTGGGGTCAGATGCCGTCAGGCCGCTCAAATCAAACAGGCCGTCATCCCCTGCAATGTTCAGCTGGCTGGCATCCACCGGGCCGGTATTCTCGCGGAAATACTCGTTCAACAGGTCTGCCGTCTCCTGCCTTGCCACCACAACGGTGCTGTTGCCGTTATAGCTGATGGCCTGACCCATATACACGGGAGCCTGGCAGAACATAATGTTGGAGCTGGAAATTTTCAGCATACTGACCGCCACGCTGACAAGCTCGGTTGCGCTCAGGTCGGTTTCCATCTGGCTGGTGATGACCGGCAGCAGCTTGGCGATATCCCATACCGTCATGCTGCGCATACGGGCGAACAGTGCCGCATAGAAGTACCGCTGCATCCGCAGGCGGCCCAGGTCAGAGTCCGCATAAATGTGGCGGGTGCGCAGGAAGAACTCTGCCGCCGCGCCGTCCATGGTCTGGTAGCCCTGGCTCAGGTGGCTGCCGCCGTAATCCATATCCTGCGGCACATATACCTGAATGCCGCCGAAGGTATCAATGATCTGGGTCAGCGCTTCCAGCCGGACGGACAGGTAGCCGTCCACATGCAGGCCAAAAATGTTATGGATCTCATCGGCCAGCGCGCTGATGTTGTTGCTGCCGTTGGAGCCCTGCGTTTTGGCAATGGCGTTGATCTGATAATTGCCGGAGAAGCTGGCATCCGTGGTAACAAAGATGTTGCGCGGGATCTGCAGCATCTTGACCTGGCCGGTCTCATTGTTGAAGTGCAGGTACAAAATCATGTCGGTCATGCCGTCATCTACCTGCGAATCGGTTTCCTGCCCGGTCTCGGTGGAGCGGTCAATGCCCACCACCAGCAGGTTGAACTCTTTGCCCGCATACTCTTTGGGGGTGTTGATCAGCTGGTTCAGGCTGATGGACCCCGCCGACGGTGCAATGGCGTGCATGATAAAGACGACCGTGCCAAAAAAGATCACAGCGATGGCCAGCAGGGTGCCCAGTAACGCCTTCCACCAGCCGCCTTTTTTCTTTTTCTTGCCGTTCGGGCCATAGGGGCCTGCGCCGCCTTTGCCTTTGCGGCTGCCGCCCTTGGGCGGTTTGCCACCGCCGCCTGCGGCAGATTTGCTGCCGCTCTTGCCTGCGGCGGATTTTCCGCTTCCGGCTGCCGGTTTCCCGGCGCTGCGTGAAGCCTGCATAACGGTGTCCTCCTGCTGCGGCGCGGCCTGGGGTGCAGCGGGCTGGGCTGCCGTTTGGGCAGCGCGGCGGGCCACACGCGCCTGATACTCTGCATCCGCGTTCATATCATAATGTGCGCGGCTGCCTTTGGTTTCGTTCAGATCCAGCCGGCGCACCTGGGTGCGGGTGGCCCCCTGTGCGCTCTGGCTGCGGGCGCGGCGCTGCAGCTCCAACGCCTGGCGCTGGGCGCGGGTCAGGGGCTGCTCGCTCTGGGCAGCGGCCTGGGCCTGCTGGCGCGCGGCAGCTTCGCGGGCAGCGTGGGCTTCCTGGGCCTGCTGCTGGGCAGCAGCGGCGCGGGCTTCCTGCTCTTTCTGCTGGGCGGCGCGGTAACGGTCAACATCGGTTTGCTGCACACGGTTAAAGCTGCGGGTGCGGCGGGTGTTATTGGCGGCAAGCTGCTGTGCACGACGGCGGGCAGCTTCGTACTCATCCTGATTCAACGCACTGCCTGTTTTCACAGTACGCCCGGTGTTCACCGTGCGCGGCGCGTCACCAGCATGGTAGACATTGCGCGGCGCATCGCCGGTGTTTACCCTGCGGATCTCGCTCATAACGTTCCTCCCTTTTATTCAAACGATGGGAACTGGTCTTTCATCTCATTCGGTTACGGCACACCCGCAAAAGGCAGTGCCTGCCCCTTTATCGGGTGCAGGCCGCGCGGGCATCATCCAGTGCGGCAACGGTATCGGGGTCCAGTGGGTTGCCTTTTTCGCGCACAAAGGCAATGCTTTGTTCCAGTGCATGGCACAGCGCCAGGTCCAGGTTCTGCATTTCCTCGGCACGCAGCGCCTCCACACCGGGGTAATCCCGTTCGGCACTGGTCATATCCGCCATGTAAATAATCTTGTCCAACAGGCTCATGTTCTGTTTGCCGGTGGTATGGCACTCAATGGCAGATAAAATTTCCGGGTCCGTCACACCCCACTGTGTCTGGCACAAAACCGAGGCTGCGTACCCATGCCACACCGGCGCAGGGCGCTTGGCAGCATTTTTAGCTATTATAGCATTGTCAGCAAAAATCTGCAACATCTCTGCCTTGGGCAGTTCTTTCGCGCTGTCGTGCAAAAGTGCCGCTAATGCGGCCTTTTCCTCATCCGCGCCATAGCGTTTTGCCAGCTTGACTGCCATTTTTTTTACATTTATGGTGTGCTTGTAACGCTTTTCGCTCAAACGGCTTTTTACCAGCGCTTTTGCTTCGTCCACTGTCATCAAGATCCGCATCCTTTCCCTATTTTATTGTACCCTATCTATGGCTTCAAATCAGCTTGCCGTACAGCCCGTTCCGGTGTATCACATCCGCCACCGGCGGGGGCAGCAGCTCCTTCAGCCGGGCAGGGGGATACTTTCCTGCGCGGATATCGCTGGAGGCACACTCCAGCACCGGGGCATCCGCAAACATGATCTTCCCGCCTGCTTCTTCCAGCTTTTGGGCTGCTGCACGCAGAGCGTCGCCATCGCCGGGTTCCCGGCTTTGCACCACCAGGGTGACCATAGCCAAAATTTCCCGCCAGCGGTGCCATTCATCAAATGTTTCCAGCATATCGCTGCCAATTGTCATATACAGCTGAGCGCCGGGATACTTTTCCTGCAGCATGCTGACGGTATTATAGGTATAGCTGCGGCCCGCGCGGTCCACTTCCCACTGGCTCACCTGCACCTGGGGGCCAAGCGCCTTAAAGCATTCGCACATGGCAAGGCGCAGTTCGCCCGGCGTTGCGCTGGCGTGCTTGTGGGGTGGGATGCCCGCCGGCATAACCAGCACCACATCCGGCTGCACCGCCTGCATGGCGGCCCGCAGGTTGTTCATGTGCCCGGCGTGGGGCGGGTCAAATGTGCCGCCAAATAGCAGTGCTTTCATCTTACTTTTTCAGCAGTTCCGCATAAGCAGATTCCTTCGGCTTTTTGCGGAACAGCACAAACTTGTGGCCAATCACCTGCACGCACTCTGCATGGATGGCTTCGCACAGGATGTCGGCAGCCTCGCGGGCATCATACTCGCTGTTTTCCAGCACCTTCAGCTTGATCAGCTCGCGGGCTTTGATGCAGTCATCCACGCCCTTGATCAGCGTTTCATCAATTTCGCCCTTGCCGATCTGGAAAACCGGCTCCATGGTGTTGGCCATGCCGCGCAGTGCGGCGCGCTGTTTGCTTGTCAAAGACATTGTTCGCTCCTTATTGTTCAGTCAAAATCAAATCGTTCTATTCAGTTTTTCTCTGCGGCTCATTCGCCCAAAAATGCAGCGAGCTCGGCTTCCAGCTTTTCCATGGCGTGGCCGCGGTGGCTGATGGCGTCTTTTTCGGCATCGGCCAGCTCGGCATAGGTGCGGTGTGCAGTGTTGGGTACCGTGCCGCCGCCGGGCAGGCCGACGGCATCGGGGACAAACAGCGGGTCATACCCAAAACCGTTATCGCCCGCCGGGGTCAGGGCCACACTGCCGGGGCATTCGCCGGTCACAACCAGCTCCCGCCCATCCGGCAGGATCAGGCAGACCGCCGAAACGAACTTGGCGGCGCGCTGTCCCACCGGCACATTCTGCATCTCTGCCATCAGCTTTTCGTTGTTGGCGGCATCGTTGCCGTGCTCACCCGCATAGCGTGCGCTGTACACGCCGGGTGCCCCGTTCAGGGCATCCACGCACAGGCCGGAATCATCCGCCACGGTGGGCAGGCCGGTTGCCTTGCAAAAGGCTTCGGCCTTAATCTTTGCGTTTTCCGCAAAGGTGGTTCCGGTCTCCTCCGGGTCCAGGGTTACACCCAGTTCCCGCAGGCTTTTTACCTCGTGGCCGCAGCGGGTCAGGATGCGGCGCAGCTCTTTCAGCTTGCCCGCATTGTTAGTAGCTGCACAAACGATCATGCCTGTTCCTCCCCTGCCTGCTCCGTTTCCTCTTTTTTATGCTGCGGAACCTCCGGCAGCAGGGCTTCGGCAAAATCGGTGGCGGAGAAGAAGATCAGGTCATCGATCTTTTCCCCCACGCCCACAAAACGGATGGGCAGGCCCAGCTTTTCGTGCACACCGATGATGCAGCCACCCTTGGGGGTGCCGTCCAGCTTGGTCAGCACAACGCCGGTGGCACCGGCGGCGCGGCAGAACTCCTGCGCCTGGCTGATGGCGTTCTGGCCGGTAATGGCATCCAGCACCAGCAGCACTTCCAGGCTGGCATCCGGGCTGGCCTTTTTCACGCTGCGGCTGATCTTTGCCAGCTCATCCATCAGGCCCTTTTTGTTGTGCAGGCGGCCTGCGGTATCGGCAATGACCATATCATAGCCGCGGGCCGTGGCGGATTTGACCGCATCAAAAATCACGGCTGCGGGGTCAGCGCCCTCGCCCGCCTTGACCAGCGGCACCCCGGCACGGTCGGCCCAGGTTTCCAGCTGTTCGCTGGCCGCTGCGCGGAAGGTATCGCCTGCCGCCAGCATGACCCGCTTGCCCAAATCCTTGTACAGATAAGCCAGCTTGGCAATGGTGGTGGTTTTGCCCACGCCGTTCACGCCCACAACCAGAATAACCGCCGGTTTGCCGCTCAGGTCCAGGTCAGTTTTGGGGCTTACCTCGCGGCGGATGATATCGCGCAGGGCATCCAGCGCTTCCTGGCCGGTATGCAGGCCGTTGATTTCCACCTCGTCGCGCAGCTCGTCCACCAAACGCACCGCGCAGCTGGGGCCGACATCGGCCAGAATCAGCTGCTCTTCCAAATCATTATACAGGTCATCATCAATAACAGAGCTGGTCAAGGTGTTGACGATGTTCTGGAAAAAGTCCGTTCTGGTTTTTTCCAGGCCATCGCTCATTTTCTTCTTTTTCTTAAAAATATCGAAGAATCCCATGGCGGTTCCTCCTTTGAATTAACTGATCAGATCAGCGGAAACGTTTTCAAGGTCAAGGCGCAGGATCTTGGAAACACCATCCTCCTGCATAGTCACGCCGTACAGCACATCAGCTGCTTCCATGGTGCCGCGGCGGTGGGTGATAACGATGAACTGGGTGCGTTCGGTCATGCGGCGCAGGTACTGCGCATAGCGCGTAACGTTCACATCGTCCAGTGCAGCTTCAATTTCGTCCAGGATGCAGAACGGCGACGGATTGACGGCCAGAATGGCAAAATAAATGCTGATGGCCACCAGCGCCTGTTCGCCGCCGGACAGAGCCGACAGGTTTTTGATGACCTTGCCGGGGGGCGAAACCTGAATTTCAATGCCGGAGTTCAGCACATCGTTCTCATCCGAAAGATAGAGCCTCGCCGAACCGCCGCCGAACAGCTCGCGGAAGATCGCACCGAAGTTGCGGTTGATCTCCTTAAAGCTGGCGGTGAACATCTCCTGCATTTCGCTGCACAGCTCGGCAATCATTCGGTTCAGCTCCGCGCGGGATTTCTCCACATCGGTGACCTGTGCTTTCATGAAGTCGTACCGTTCTTTAACTTCCTTGTATTCTTCGATCGCGCCCACATTCACGTTGCCCAGCGCGCGGATCTTGCCGCGCACTTCGGCCACCTGGCGGCGCAGATCTGCCACATTGGCAAAGGGTACACAGAGCTTTTCCGCCTCGGCTTCGGTCAGCTGGTATTCCTCCCACAGCTTGGATGCAGTGGTGTTCAGCTCAGTTTCCGCCGCGGTCTTGCGCTCGGCCAGGCGGGCCATCTCGCCGCTCATCCGCTCGCGCTCATCGGTCAGGGTGCGGTTTTCCTGGGTCAGGCGGGTCACAGCGGCTTCCTTTTCCATGCGCTCGGCATTAGCCTTGCGGATGGTTTCCTCCGCCGCGGTGATCTTCTGTTTGTTTTCTTCGCTGGCTCGCTTAATTTCATTGGCGCGCAGCTCATTGGCGGCAATGCGCTCTTTGGCGGCGGCCACATTGGCCTGCAGTTCCCGCACGCGGGCTTCGGCTTCGCCGCTGCGGCCTTTCAGGGTTTCCAGCGCTGCTTCGTGCAGGCTCAGGTCCTTCTCGGTGCGCAGCTTCTGCATTCGGTTATCCGAAAGTTTCTGCGATGCTTCCTCCCGCTGGCGGGTCACATCGCTGGTGGAAGCGCCCAGGCTTTCCAGCTCTTTGCGGTGCGTTTCAATCTCGGCTTCCGCCTGTTTGCGGGCGTTTTCTGCCTGGGCGGCGGCCGCAGTGTTCTCCCGCAGCTGCTGTTCCAGCGCGGCGATCTCCTGCCCGCGGTGGGTGGCAGCATTCTTGCCCTCTTCCAGCGCGGTGTTCAGCTGATCCAGCTCCATCTCGGCTTTCAGGCGGGCCGCAGCGGCGGTCATGCCCTCGCTCTCGGCACCGGCCAGCTGGGCGGTCAGGTTATCCACCTCCGCTTTGCGGGCGGCGGCTTCCTTTTCGGCTGCTGCGCGGCGCTCGCCCAGTTTCAGCACCTTGGCACGCAGTTCGTCCAGTTCCTGCTTGCGGCTGAACACACCCACGCTGCGCGCGGTGGAACCGCCGGTAAAGGAACCGCCTGCGTTGATGACCTGGCCGTCCATTGTGACAATGCGGTTGCGGTAGCCAAGATTTTTGGCCACCACCGACGCTTCGCCCAGATCCTCCACCACAATAATGCGGCCCAGCAGGTTATCAATAATATGCTGGTACTGGGGGGCGGTCTCCACCAGGTCGGCGGCCACCTCTGCCGTGCCGGTCAGGCGGCCATTGAATCGGCTGCCCTGCACGGTATCCAGCGGCAGGAAGGTTGCGCGTCCGGCGCGTTCTTCCTTCAAAAAGGTGATGGCCGCGCGGGCGCAGCCTTGGTCCTGCACCACAATGTTCTGCAGCGCAAAGCCAAGTGCCGTTTCAATCGCGATTTCGTACCCCTTGCGCACGCTCAGGATACCGGCCACCGGGCCGATGATGCCCCGCAGCCGCCCACCGCCCGCGGCGCGCATGACGGCTTTTACGCTCTGCTGATAGCCGTCCATGTTGCGCTCCAGATCCTCCAGAATGCGGATGCGCTGGGCGGTGTTGTTTTTATCCGCTGCGGCCTTCTGCAAAGCTTCAGCGGCTTCCGCCTGCTGGCGGCGACGGCTTTCCAGCTTGAGCTTTAAGCCGGAGCGGATGTTATCGTTGCGGGTCACGGCTTCCTCGCACTCTTTCAGGTGCTCGGCAGCAGCGTCCCGTTCCTCGGTCAGTTTTTGTGCCACATCACCCGCGGCGGCTTCCTGGTTTTTCAGGCCGTTCAGCTGGGCGCGGGCCGCTTCCACGGCGGATTGCAGCCCCGCACCCCGCACCTGCAGGGCAGTGGCATTCTGCTGCATGCGGGCCATGGCGGCGCTCACGATCTCCCGCCGCTCACCGCTTTGCAGTGCCTGCTGTTCCAGCGTGTTCAGCTGCTGGCGCAGCTTGTCCGCCTCGGCATCCAGATTTTGCAGCACGGTTTGCAGCTGGGTGATTTCCGCTTTGTGCTCGTCCGCTTCCTGCGCAATCCCCTTTGCGCCTTCCCCGGCGCGGGTCAGCTCATCGCTGGCGCTGCGGATCTGCTCGTTCGCGTGTTCGGTTTCGTTCTGCAAAACTGCCAGCTGGCTTTCGCTCCCGGCGTTCTGCTCGGTAATGGTGCGGATCTCAGCGTTCGCTTCCTCCACCTGCAGCATCAGCTGCTGGGCTTCGGCGCGCAGGGCTTCGGTGCGGGTGTCAAATTCATCCAGCTGGCGGGAAATGCGTGCATAGTCGCTTTCCGCCGCCTCATACTTGCGCTGCTGGTCCCGCACCGTATCCTGTGCGCGGCGGATTGAATCCACCCACAGGGTAATTTCCAGCCCCTTGCGGGTCTCGGAATATGCCAGGAACTGCTCCGCCTTTTCGCTGTCGCGTTTCAGGGGTCCAACCCGCTTTTCCAGCTCCCCCAGAATATCCCGCAGGCGTTCCAGATTGCCCTCCGCCGCGGCCAGGCGGCGTTCGGCTTCATTTTTGCGGTAGCGGTATTTGGCAATGCCAGATGCTTCCTCAAAAATCTCGCGCCGCTCGGTGGATTTTGCACCAACGATCTCCGCAATGCGCCCCTGACCCACAATGGCGTAGCCATCGCGCCCAAGGCCGGTATCCAGCAGCAGCTCGTACACATCTTTTAAGCGCACGCTCTGGCCGTTGATGGTATACTCGCTCTCCCCGCTGCGGTAATAGCGGCGACCAATGGTTACTTCGTCCGCGTCCATTTCCAGCCCATGATCGGAGTTATCAATGGTCAGCGATACCGCCGCATAGCCCATTGCGCCGCGGGTCTGGGTGCCGCCAAAAATAACGTCCTCCATCTTGCCCGCACCGCGCAGCTGTTTGGAGCTGGTTTCGCCCAGAACCCACCGGATGGAATCCGAAATGTTGCTTTTGCCGGAGCCGTTCGGCCCCACAACACCGGTAATGCCTTCGCCAATGGTGATCCGCGTTTTATCCGGGAAGGACTTGAAGCCCTGTATCTCAAGTTCTTTTAAGCGCATAGATGCCCCTTTTTATGCCTGCTGTTCCAGCTTGGTCAGCGCCGCTTTGGCAGCCTGCTGTTCCGCAGCCTTTTTGCTGCGGCCTTCGCCCACAGCCAGCGCCTTGCCGTTCAGCGCCACAGTAACCTGGAACCGCTTATCATGCGCCGGGCCGGATTCCCCTGTCACGGTGTAGGTCAGGCGGTCGTCCGGGTGTTTCTGCACCACTTCCTGCAGGGCGGTCTTGTGGTCATCCTCGGCGGTTTTGCCCTCCGTGATGAACGGCAGGATAAAGTTGCGGGCGGTCTCAATGCCGCCGTCCAGGAACAAAGCGGCAATGGTGGCTTCAAACGCATCCGAAACCACGCTGGGGCGGCAGCGCCCGCCGCCCAGCTCCTCGCCGCGGCCCAGCCGCAGGTAAGAGCCCAGGTCGATCTCCTGCGCAAACTGGAACAGCGCGTCCTCGCTGACCAGCGAAGCGCGCATGCGGGACAGTTCGCCCTCCGGGCGGGTGGAATGGTGGAACAGATAGTTTGCCACCACAACGGACAGCACACTGTCGCCCAAAAATTCCAGCCGCTCGTTATACAGCGTAGGGGTTTTGCTCTCGTTGGCGTAAGAGCTGTGGGTCAGCGCCGTGATGAGCAGTTCTTTATTCTTAAAATGGTAATGCAGCTTTTCTTCCAATTCCTCAGGGGTACGCGTGGTCATAAGATTGCCTTACCTTTCGTTCTCTCTGTTTTGCGATTGTATATCGGGATATTTTGCAGGCCGGGCGGGCAATGCCCGCCCCTGCAATGGGCTTTGGTTTTGCGGCTATCCCGTAGGGGCGCACATTGTGCGCCCGCTGCCTATATTTTGGTACCGGCCATTTCCAATGGGCGGGCATAACATTTCAATTTTCGCACGATATGCCGTTTTATTCCGCGTCTGTCTTTTCTGCTGCGGCCTTGGCGGCTACTTCGGCCAGGGCGCTCTGCATGGTGCCGCACAGGTCATTGGCAACGCACAGCTTTGCCTGGCGGATGGCGTTCTTGATGCCCTTGGCCTTGCTGGAACCGTGTGCCTTGATGACCGGCTTTGCCGCGCCCAGCAGCGGTGCGCCGCCGATCTCCTCAGAGTCCATCATGTGCTTCAGATTGCGCAGCCCGCCTTTTACGCCAAGGTAGCACAGCTTGGTCACAATGCTCTGCATAAAGATGTCTTTCAGCATGCCCAGCAAAGTACCTGCCACACCCTCGGTCAGCTTCAGCACCACATTGCCCACAAAGCCGTCGCAGACGATAACGTCCACCTCACCAGCCATAATATCACGCGGCTCAATGTTGCCCACAAAGCGGATGGCCGGGTTTGCTTTCAGCAGGCCGTGGGCTTCGCGGTACATCGGGGTGCCCTTGGTGTCCTCGGCGCCGTTGTTCACCAGCGCGACGGCGGGGTCCTTGCGGCCCATGACCTTATTCATGTACACGCTGCCCATGGTGCCAAAGGCATTCAGCATCTCGGCACGGCATTCGGCGTTTGCGCCGCAGTCCAGCAGCAAAAACGGCTGCTTTTTGCCCGGCATGCAGGTAGCCAGCGCCGGGCGCTTGACCCCCTTGACGGTGCGCACGATCAAACTGGTGCCCACATGCAGCGCGCCGGTGGAACCGGCGGAAACAAAGGCATCCGCCTCGCCGTTTTTCAGCATCGTCAGGCCTTTGACCAGGCTGGAATCCGTTTTGTGGCGCACAGCCTTGACCGGGTCATCGTGCATATCCACATCCTCGGTGCAGTGAATCAGCTCAAAGGGGGTCAGGTCCACGCCAAGCTCCTGGGCAGCGGCCTTGATCTTGGCTTCATCACCCAGCAGTGCCAGGGTCATGCCATCGCCAAACTCTTTTACCGCATCGGCTGCGCCCTGTACGGTCGATTTCGGGGCGTTATCGCCGCCCATTGCGTCCAGTAAAATTTTCATAATCCACCTCAGTGTTCCGCTTCGGCTGCCCATGCCCGCATGGCGGCCTGTGCAGCATCAGAAAGTGCCATATACCGTTCGCGCTTATCCCGGATGGTGTCAATCTCCTCGGTGCGCGGCAAAATGCCCATGTTGGCACCCATGGGCTGGAAGTCCTTGTTGGGGGTGGTGATATAATCGATCAGTGCGCCACACATCGTTGTGGTCGGCGGGGGCGGCAGCTCTCTGCCCTGCAAACGGGCGTACAAATTGCGCGCTGCCAGCAGGCCGGAAGCCGCGCTTTCCATATAGCCCTCAAACCCGGTGATCTGCCCGGCAAAAAACACGTTGGGGTGCTCTTTCAGGTAGAGCCCCTTGGTCAGCACCGCCGGGCTTTCCAAAAAGGTATTGCGGTGCATCACGCCATAGCGGATGAACTCTGCATGTTCCAGGCCGGGAATCATCGAAAAAACGCGCTTCTGCTCGCCCCATTTCAAATTGGTCTGGAAACCAACGATATTGTACAGCGTGCGGGCGGTGTTTTCGGCGCGCAGCTGTACGTTGGCCCAGGGGCGGTGGCCGGTGCGCGGGTCCCGCAGGCCCACCGGGCGCAGCGGGCCATAGCGCATGGTATCCGCCCCGCGGCCCGCCATCACCTCAATAGGCATACAGCCTTCGTACACCGTCAGCTCCCCATCAAAGTCATGCAGAGGGGCACGCTCCGCGTTCAACAATTCGTTATAGAACGTTTCATATTCCAATTTGTTGAATGGGCAGTTCAGGTAATCGGCTTCACCGCGCCCGTAGCGGGACGCCGCAAAGATCTTTTCCATATCCAGGCTTTCGGCGCTCACAATGGGAGCCACGGCGTCAAAAAAGCTCAGCCGGTGGCTGCCGGTCAGCGCGGCAATCTGCTCCGCCAGCACACCCTCGGTCAGCGGGCCGGAAGCCACCAGCACCGGAACGCTTTCGTCCAGCGCGGTCACTTCCTCGCGGTGAACGGTAATGTTGGGGTTCTTTTCCACCATTTCCGTCACAGCGGTGGAAAACACATCACGGTCCACCGCCAGTGCACCGCCAGCCGCCACGCGGGCGGTCTCGGCAGCATCCAGCAGGTGGGACCCCATCATGCGCATTTCAATTTTCAGCAGGCCGGAAGCCGAATCCGGCCGTTCCGCCTTGAGGGAGTTGGAGCAGATCAGCTCCGCAAAGCCTGCACTTTTGTGCGCAGGCGAAAACTTGACCGGCTTTTGCTCGTACAGGTTCACCTGCACGCCGTGGTCCGCCAGCCAAAGGGCGGCTTCACACCCGGCCAGCCCGGCACCGATGATTTTGATTTGCATGCGTTATTTCTCCGCGTTTGTCTTTTCGATATTCTTCACAAACCCGCAGCCCTCTTTGGCGCAGTACAGCTGGCCGCGGCGCTTGAACAGCGTTTTGCCGCAGTGGGGGCAGGTTTCCGGCACGGGTTCATCCCATGTCATAAAGTTGCAGGTGGGGTAGTTGCTGCAGCCGTAATACACGCGGCCCTTGGCGCTTTTGCGCAGCAGCATATGGCCGCCGCACAGCGGGCACAGGCCGCCGGTATCCTTTACAATGGGGTGGGCGTTGCGGCACTCCGGAAAGCCGGAACACGCCACAAACTTGCCGTACCGCCCGCTTTTGATCACCATGGGGCGGCCGCATTTTTCGCAGATCTCGTCGGTGGGGATATCCTCCACTTTGATCTTTTTGCCCTCCATGTTCTTTTCGGCGGCTTCCAGGCTTTTTTCAAAGCCCTGGTAGAAATCGTCCACTGTTTTGACCCAGTCCGCCTTACCGGCTTCCACAACGTCCAGCTTTTTCTCCATATCGGCACTGAATGTCGGGTCCACGATATCGGGGAACTGTTCCAGCATGACCTGGTTCACCGCGCGGCCCAGCGGGGTGGTTTTGAGCTTTTTCTGCTCCTTTTCCACATAGCCGCGGTCCACAATGGTGGTAATGATCGGCGCATAGGTGGAAGGGCGGCCAATACCGTTTTCTTCCAACGCATGGATCAGCGTTGCTTCAGTATAGTACGGCGGCGGCTGGGTGAATTTCTGCTCCGCCGAAAGCTTGTTCAGTTTCAGGTCCTGGCTCACTTCCAGCGGGGGCAGGGCGGTTTCTTTCTTCTGCTTATCGTCGGTGGCTTCCTCATACAAAGCGGTAAAGCCGTCAAACGTTACATGGAAACCCGATGCGCGGAAGATATAATCCCCCGCCGTGATGTTGGCCGAAACGGTATCCATCAGGCAGTCTGCCATCTGGGATGCCATAAAGCGGCTCCAGATCAGGCGGTACAGCTTGGCTTCATCGCCGGAGATGCTGCCCTCCACCTGGTCCGGCGTCAGTTCCGGCATTGAGGGGCGGATGGCTTCGTGGGCATCCTGCGCCGCTGTGGCGGAGCGGGATTTCCAGACGCGCTTTTTGTTGCAGACGTAATTTTCGCCCCAGGTCTTGCCGATAAAGGTCTTAGCGGCTGCGGCGGCTTCGTCCGCAATGCGCAGGCTGTCGGTACGCATATAGGTGATCAGACCGATCTGGCCATAGCCGTGCACCTCCATACCTTCATACAGGCGCTGGGCGGCACGCATGGTGCGGGTGGCCGAAAACCCCAGTGCGCGGCTGGCATCCTGCTGCAGGGTGGAGGTGATGAACGGTGGCTGCGGCTGGCGGCGGCGCTGGCCCTTATCCACACGGGTCACGGTGTAGGGTTTGCCGTCCAACGCGGCCAGAATGGCATCCGCCTGTTTTTTATTTTTCACCACCAGCTTGGTGCCGTCCGCCTGGGCTGTCAGCCGTGCGTTGAACGCACAGCCGCTCTGGCGGGGCTTCAGGTTGGCGTCAATGTTCCAGTATTCTTCGGGCTTAAAGTTTTCAATTTCGATCTCGCGGTCGCGGATAATGCGCACCGCCACGCTCTGCACGCGGCCAGCCGAAAGCCCGCGGCGCACCTTATGCCACAAAAACGGGCTGAGCTTATAACCCACCAGGCGATCCAGCGCGCGCCGGGCCTGCTGGGCGTTGAACAGATCCATATCAATGGTGCGCGGGTGGGCCATCCCCTCCTGCACGCCCTTTTTGGTGATCTCGTCAAAGGTCACGCGGTTGGGGGCGGTGGGGTCCAGCCCCAGCACATTGGCCAGATGCCAGCTGATTGCCTCGCCTTCGCGGTCCGGGTCGGTTGCCAGATAGACGGTCTGTGCTTTTTTCGCTTCGGCTTTCAGGTCCTTGACCAGCGCAGTCTTGCCTTTGATGGTAATATACTTTGGGGTATAGCCATGTTCCACATCAATGCCCAGCGTGCTGGCGGGCAGGTCCCGGATATGGCCCATGCTGGCCGTTACAGTATAGCCGCGGCCCAGGTATTTGCCAATGGTCTTTGCCTTGGCCGGGGATTCCACGATCACCAGCTTGGTGCCGGGCTTTGCTTCGGTCTTTTTGGTGGTGCGCTTTGCGGCAGGTTTTTTGGCTGCGGTTTCGCCGTCCTCTGCCTTAGCTGCCTTGGTTTTGGTCGTTGTCTTTTTCGTGGTTGTTTTTTTTGCTGCCGGTTTTTTCGCTGCAGTCTTTTTTGCGGCAGTTTTTTTTGCCGGGGTTTCTTCCGGCTGCGCCGCCTGCTGGGCAGTCAGCTCCAGTTCAGTTTGCTTTGCCATATCTGTTTCTCCCAAATTGGCGTATAAATTCTATGGCAACACCGCACAATTCCCGCCTTGCGGCTTAAGCACCGCTCCGGCAGCTGCGGCACGGCATCTGCGTTGCCAAAATGCTCGATAAGACATCCAGTATTATCTGCGCTTTTGGCTTGGCATCTGCCGCACCTCGCTCGCCGTATCGGCACTTAGAATTATGCGGTATTGCCCTATCTTAATCGGATACTTTCCGTAATGTCACCATACATGCGGGCCATATCCGCCCGCTGCGGCTGGGGCCGCTTGCCCTTATGCCGCCGTATACCGGCCCCCGCCGTTATCCACGGCGGCGCCGGCAAATTCCAGCTCCATGAGCGCCGCCAGAACAGCCTGCACGGCAAGCCCCGTTGCGGCGGCCAAATCATCTGCCGTCTGCGCTTTAGGGCCTAGTTCTGCCAGCACGGTGCGGGCGTTGGGGGTCAGCTCATCCAGCATAACCCCTTCCTGCACCAGCTCGGTGCCGCCGGGTGCAATGTGCAGGGTATCCAGCACATCATCCGCCGTGCACAGGGCGCGGGCGCGGCCGGTACGCAGCAGTTCATTGGTGCCCTCGCTGGTGGGGCTGTAAATGCTGCCGGGTACCGCAAACACCGGCCTGCCGTACTCTTCGGCATGGCTCACCGTGTTCAGCGTTCCGCTGCGGGAGCGGGCTTCCGCCACGCAGAGGGCTTCGCTTAAACCGGCAATCAGCCGGTTGCGGGCCAAAAAGGTCCCTGTCATTTTGCCCGTATAATCCGGCGGGTATTCGCTCAGCACGGCACCTCCCAGAGCTTCCAGCTCCGCGCGCAGGGTCACGTTCACCGCTGGGAAGGTCTTGTTGATGGCCGTGCCCAAAAAAGCAACGGTCTGCTGCCCGGCTTCCACCGCCGCGCGGTGGCCTGCGCCGTCCAGCCCTTCGGCCAGCCCGCTTACGATCACCACACCCCGCTCCGCCATTGTCAGCGAAAGATCCCGGCAGGCGGAAAGCCCATACTTTGTGGGGCGGCGGGTGCCCACCATGCCCACATACCGCCGCCCGTTCAGGCAGGCAGGGTTTCCGGTGCCGTACAGCACCAACGGCAGGTCGGGAAGGTCCCGCAGCCGCTGGGGGTAATCGGCGCTGTCCGGTGTCAGGATAAAAATATTCAAATCATCGCAGCGCTTTTTCAGCCCCGCCATCTGGGCCGGGGCCACCGCCTGCATAAATTCGCGGGCTTTTGCGCTCAGGTATTCCGGCGGGTTCCAGCCCGCTTTTACCTGGCCATACAGTTCGGCCGGGTCCGGGTATTCTTCCAGAAGTCTGCCCGCCAGGCGGCAGCTGGACCCAACCGCTTCGGCCAGCCACAACCAATACAGTGTGCTGTCCATACCTTATTATACACCTCTGAAGTGCCAAAGCAAGACGCTGCCTGCAACCCCGGCGTTCAGGCTTTCCACCAGGTCCGTCATCGGGATGCGCACCGCCATATCGCAGGCCTGCACGGCAGCGTCCGTCAAGCCCTGTCCCTCACTGCCGATCACGGCGCACAGACCGTCCGGGTAGCTCTGCGGGGCTTCGTCCAGCGGGCGGGAATGGTAGAGCGCCGCAGCCAGGCAGACCACGCCGCGTGCGCGCAGCTGCTGCAATGCCTGCGGCAGATCCTGCACCGGGGCCACCGGCAGCCGCCCGGCTGCCCCCATGGATGCCCGCAGTGTTTTGGGGGCAAAGGGTGCCGCACACCCCTTGGAGAGCAGCACACCGTCAAAGCCAAAGGCCGCCGCGCTGCGCAGCAGGGTGCCCACATTGCCGGGGTCCTGCACCGCTTCCAGTGCCAGAATACGGCGTCCCTTTGCTAAAATATCTGCTGCCTGCCAGCCGGGGTGTTCAAACACGCCGAACACATCCTGGCTGGTTTTGGTTCCGGAAAGCTTTTGTGCCACCGGCTCTGTTACCAGCACAGTTTTGCCCGCAAAGGCTTCCAGTTCTGGGGTATGGGCCAGAGCCTTCTCGGTGGCATACAGGGTTTGCAGGGTACAGCCGCGGGCCAGCTCCAGACAGAGCTTGGGGCCCTCAGCAAAAAACAGGCCATCCGCCGTGCGGAGCTTTTCTTCTTCCCGCAGGCGGCAGGCATATTTGATTTTGGCGTTTTCGCGGCTGGTGATGGTTTCCATCTGGCACCCCCGTATGATCTCCATATAAACAAAATGACGCACGCGCGCGCGGCGCATGCGTCTTTGAAAAAGCTGATTCTTACAGCGCCTTCTTGGCGGTCTCGACCAGAGCGTTGAAGCTGGCGGGATCGTGGATGGCCATCTCAGACAGCATCTTGCGGTTCAGCTCGACGCCGGCCTTCTTCAGGCCGTTCATGAAGGTGGAGTAGTTCATACCCTGAGCACGAACAGCGTTGTTGATGCGGGTGATCCACAGGTTGCGGAACTGGCGCTTCTTCTGCTTACGACCAACGAAAGCATAGTTGCCAGACTTCATCACAGCCTGTTTGGCCATACGGAAATGCTTGCTCTTGGAGCCGTAGTAGCCCTTAGCCAGCTTCAAAGTTTTGGTGCGACGCTTATGCGTCATGGTTGCGCCTTTAATACGAGCCATGGTAATATCTCCTTTTACACAGTCACATTAAGTCAAGTCAGAAAATGATTCAGCCGAATCAGCCGCCGTAGGGCATCATCTTGCGGACAGTAGCCTCGTTGGTCTTGTCAACGTACTTGGGCATACGCAGGCCGCGGGTGAGCTTGGTGGTCTTCTTGGTCAGGATGTGACGGCGCTTGGAAGCGTTGCGCTTGATCTTGCCGGAAGCAGTCATCTTAAAGCGCTTTTTGGCACCGGAGCAGGTCTTAAGTTTCATTTTAGCCATTTTCTTTTCCTCCGTAAGATAGAGTATTTACTTGGTCGGGCTGGGGGACAGGAACATCATCATGCTGCGGCCTTCCAGCTTAGGCTGCTTATCAACCACAGCCTTGCCTTCCAGCGCCTGTGCAAAGCGCTGCTCCACATCAATACCCAGACTGGTGTGCGCCATTTCGCGGCCGCGGAACCGGATGGAAACTTTTACCTTGTGGCCCTGCTGCAAGAACTTTGCGGCCTGGTTGACCTTGGTGTTAAAGTCGTTGGTATCAATGTTGAGCGAAAGGCGGATCTCCTTCAGCTCGATCACTTTCTGGTTTTTCTTGGCTTCCTTTTCCTTTTTCTGCATCTCAAAACGGTACTTGCCGTAATCGAGAATTTTGCAGACAGGGGGCTTGGCCTGGGGAGCCACCTTGACCAGGTCCAGATCCAGCGCCTGCGCCATTTTCAGCGCATCGCGGGGGCTCATAACGCCCTTCTGCTGGCCGTCCGCGCCAATCAGGCGGACTTCCTTATCACGGATCTGCTCATTGATTTCCAGTTCCTTGGAATTGCTGTTGCTCGCGATTGGAATACACCTCCGTTACAAGTCTTGAAAGATTGAAATGAAAAAGCGGCTGCCCCTAAAAGCAGCCGCCTGAATACGAAGTTGGCACGCAATCATTGCGTGATCTTTGTATGACCCGGAGCCCTTTGGCCCGCAAGGTGAACGACGGCACACTGCCGGACGCTGCTTTTTTTACCTCAAATACTATACCACAGCACAAACGCTGTTGTCAATACAAAAGCGTAAATTTCCCCACAGATTTTTTCGCAGGGGCGCATTTTGTCGCTTCGGGTTCGTTATCAACCCTTCACGGCCACGCACTCGATCTCTACCAGTGCGCCTTTGGGGATGCCTGCTGCCTGGAAAGCGGCGCGGGCGGGGTACGGCTCGGTAAAGAACTCAGCGTACACCTCGTTCATGGCGGCAAAGTCTGCAATATCGTTCAGCAGCACCGTGGTTTTTACCACATCAGCCATGCTTGCGCCTGCAGCGGCCAGAATGTTGGAAATATTGGTCAGGCTCTGGCGCGTCTGGATCTTGATGTCCTGCCCGGCAAATTCGCCGGTAGCCGGGTCAATGGGGATCTGGCCGGAAACGTAAATGGTGTTGCCTGCCTGGATGCCCTGGGAATACGGGCCGATGGCGGCGGGGGCTTTATCGGTATGCAGTGCGGTGTTGCTCATCGTTTTTCACTCCTATAATATAAGGCAATACCGCACAATTCCCGCCTAACGGCTCAAGCACCGCTCCGGCGGCTGCGGCACGGCATCTGCGTTGCCAAAATGCTCGATAATGTCGGGTTGCGGTACCCGCATCGTGCTTCGGGGGCAAAAGCCCCTCGCACTCTGCGACCGCTGCCCCTGCTTCGGTTCGCTGTTTCCGCCACTGGCGGCGCTCACCTTTGCAGCATCCAGTATTATCTGCGCTTTTGGCTTAGCAGCTGCCGCACCTCGCTCGCCATATCGGCACTTAGAATTATGCGGTATTGCCATAATAATGTTGGAACATTTTGATTATACCACGCCCCCGCCCGCCTGCAAAGCCCCTGGCGCAAAAACATTCCGCCTCGTCCCTTGACACCCCGCACCGTGTATGCTATTCTATACCTACTAAAACCCGGTGTGGATTTTTACAGCACTGCTACTTTTCGCCACACAACCGCGCTAACGCGTGGTTGTGTGGTTTTTTTGTGCCGTTTTTGCCCGCCATTTCCACTGCATTCCAACTAAAAAGGAGCTATGCTTTACCCGTGAACGATACGTTTATGAAAGAGCGGCCTATTTTCCCGCTGCTGGTTTCCATGGCGCTGCCCATGGTGCTTTCCATGACAGTGAACGCGCTGTACAACATTGTGGACAGTTTTTTTGTTGCCCAGATCAGTGAGCAGGCCATGACGGCGCTTTCGCTGGTGTACCCGGTGCAGAACATGATCAACGCCATTGCCATTGGCTTCGGCGTCGGCATCAACGCCCTGATCGCGCTGTATTCCGGCGCGGGGGACCGCTGCTGTGCCGATACCGCCGCCACCCACGGCCTGGTCTTTTCCATCCTGCACGGCCTGATTGCTGCCGTTGTCTGCATCGCCATGATGCCCGGCTTTCTGCGGCTTTTCACTGGCGATGAAGCCGTCATTGCCCTCGGCGTGCGGTATTCCAGCATTGCGTTCTTCTTTGCCCCGGTCATCATGGCGGAACTTTGCTTTGAAAAGCTGTTCCAGGCCGTTGGCCGCATGAACGAAACGATGGCCGCCCTGCTGTGCGGTTCCATCACCAACATCATTCTGGACCCCGTGCTCATCTTCGGCCTTGGGCCTTTTCCCATGCTGGGTATCTCCGGCGCGGCGTTGGCAACCGGCATCGGACAGTGCGTCACCTTAAGCGTCTACCTTATTATTTACTGCACCCACCGTTTTCCCGTGCAGCTGCGGCTGAGCTGCATCAAGCCGGACTGGCGGTTGGATGCCAAGCTTTACTCCATCGGCGTTCCCGCCATTCTCAACCTGGCGCTGCCCTCGGTGTTGGTTTCTTTCCTCAACTCTCTGCTGGCCGCTTACTCACAGGGGTATGTGGTCATTCTGGGTATTTATTATAAGCTGCAAACCTTCCTGTACCTGCCCGCGGGCGGCATTGTGCAGGGCATGCGCCCCCTCATCAGCTATAATTACGGCGCCGGGGAGCATGCCCGCGTGAAAAAGATCTATAACCTTGCCATGGGTATGAACGCCGCCATCATGGCCGCCGGCACCATCATCTGCCTGGTGGGCAGTCCCGCTTTGATCGGCATGTTCACCACCAACGCCGATACCATCGCCGCCGGTCAGGTTGCTTTGCGCATTATCAGCGCGGGCTTCCTGGTATCCACCCTCTCGGTCACGGCCTCCGGCTCGCTGGAAGCACTGGGCAAGGGCACCCAGTCCCTCATCATCTCGCTGTGCCGTTACATCATCATCATGATCCCCGCTGCGTGGATTTTCTGCCGCCTGTTTGGCCCCGTCGGCGTGTGGCACGCCTTCTGGGTCACCGAGCTTCTCAGTGCCCTCGCCGCTGCCTTCGTCTATAAGCACACCGTCAAACTCAACGTTTAACCCCCTCTTATCCCGCCCGGCCCCGCGCCGGGCTCTTTTATTTGCCACTCGCCCCGCCCCCCATTCAACTCCTAACTCCTACTTCCTAACTTCTAACTGTTTTCCCTCCTAACTTCAATCTTTCCCCCATTTATGCTATACTCTTCCCAACCCGACGCCCCATGTCCGGCCGCTTTTGCCCCGGTTCCCGCACTGTGTCGTGGTGTTTTTTGCTTCGGCTGTGGTATCATGCAGCTATAGGGAGGATGAATCCAATGGATCAACAGAAAATCGATCAACAGAAAATCGGCACTTTCTTGAAGCAGCTCCGCCAGGAGCGCCAGCTCACCCAGGAAAACCTGGCTGAAATCATGTGCGTGACCAACCGCAGTGTTTCCCGCTGGGAAAACGGTGTCAACCTACCCGACCTCCCCACCCTCATTCAGCTTGCCGATTTTTACGGCGTGGAGCTGCGTGAACTGTTAGACGGAGAAAGGAAGCCTGATGCAATGAACACCCCCGAAACCAAAAGTGCCACCGAAGAGACCGCCCGCAAGGTTGCGGACTACAGCAATGACGTGATGGAAAAAGTGACCCACCGGTTCCATTACATGTACCTGATCTCGATTGCCACCGTCCTGATCTACCTGGTCATGGACCACTTTGATTTTTCCGGTTCGCCCGTGCTGCAGGCCATCCAGGGTGCCTGCCTGGGCATTGGACTGGGCATGCTGATCGTCGGTGCCATTTTCACCAGCAAGTACGGCAATAAAATCATTGCCTTCAAGGTACAGATGCTGAAACACAAATCATAATAGACATAGCAAAAAGTCCGGCGCTCTGCTGCACATACAGAGCGCCGGACTTCTATATTATGGGAAGATATTGAAGGCTTTCGTCACCCGATACAGGCAGCTGCTTGCCAACTGCCTATATAATAGGTAGATATTTATTCAACGTCCTGCAAAGCGGCGTAGTTTACTTCGCCGGTGCGGACCTTGACCACCTTGGCCACATTGTAAACAAAGATCTTGCCATCACCGATATGGCCGGTGTACAGAACCTTGGTGGCGGTGTCGATGATCTTGTCTACCGGGATCTTGCTGACAACAACTTCAACCTTGACCTTGGGAATCAGGGTTGCGTCGACCTCAGCACCACGGTATTTCTCGCCGCTGCCTTTCTGCAGGCCGCAGCCCATAACCTGGGTAACAGTCATGCCGGTCACGCCGACAGCGTTCATGGCAACTTTCAAAGCTTCAAACTTGGCCAGCTGCACGATCATAACGACCTTGTGCATGCCGGAATTCAGCTCAGCGGGCAGGGGTTCTTCCTTGACGACCTTGACGGCAGCATTGATTTTGGCTTCGCTGGCCTTGGTGATGTCGTCTTCGCCCAGGTCGGTGTTCTCGTTCACGCTCATCTCAGCGTAAGTCGGGTCAGAGATGGAGAAGCCGGAGTAAGCGGAAGTCAGGCCGTGCTCGTGGATATCCAGGCCGTCGATTTCTTCTTTTTCGGTCACACGCAGGCCGATTGTCTTTTTGATGATGGTAAAGATGACGGTCATGGAAACCATCACCCAGGCAGCCACGCAGATAACGCCCAAAACCTGAACGCCAAAGAAACGGAAGCCATGGCCGTACAGCAGGCCCTCACTGGTGGAGAACAGGCCGGTTGCAATGGTGCCCCACATGCCGTTCATGCAGTGCACGGAAACAGCGCCGACAGGGTCATCGATCTTGACAACATTATCAAAAAATTCAACGGAGAAGATGCAGAGCACACCGGCAACGATGCCGATGATGGCAGCGCCGAACGGATCAACCATATCGCAGCCTGCGGTAATGGCAACCAGACCGGCCAGAGCACCGTTAAAGGTAAGGGAGACATCAGGCTTGCCGTAACGTACCCAGCTGGTGATCAGCGCAGCAACGGTAGCCAGCGCAGCGGCCAAGTTGGTATTGAAGCAGACCAGACCAGCGGAAACCATGGCGTCATCGCTTGCCATTGCCACGGTGGAGCCACCGTTGAACCCGAACCAGCAGAACCACAGGATAAACACGCCCAAAGCCATGGCGGTCAGGTTATGGCCGGGGATTGCGCGGGCCTTGCCGTCCTTGCCGTACTTACCAATACGGGGGCCAAGCATCCAGGCGCCCAGGCAGGCGGTAACGCCGCCAACAAAGTGAACTGCGGTGGAACCGGCAAAATCATGGAAGCCCAGCTGTGCCAGCCAGCCGCCGCCCCAGATCCAGTGGCCGGAGATGGGGTAAACGATCAGGCTGATAGCGGCCGAGTAGCAGCAGTAAGCGCTGAACTTGGTACGCTCTGCCATGGAGCCGGAAACAATGGTTGCTGCCGTTGCACAGAACACGGTCTGGAACACGGCATAAACCCAAAGGGGCACGCCCTCCGGCAGGATGGCGCTGTAGTCACCGCTCATAAAGGGGGCAAAGCCGCCGATGAGCGGGCCGGAACCTGCAAACATGATGCCGAAACCGACCAGCCAGAAGCACGGTGTGCCGATGCAGAAGTCCATCATGTTTTTCATCAGGATGTTGCCGGTGTTCTTTGCACGGGTCAGGCCAGCTTCGCACAAAGCAAAGCCTGCTTGCATAAAGTACACCAGGAATGCCGCAACCAGCACCCAGATGACGGTTGATGAGTTGTACATATTCAAACCACTCCTCTCAAGATCAAACCACGGCGCTTCCTCTATTTTTTCTTGCCGCATTAAGCCGCATTAAGCCAGATGCTTAAATAACAAAAGCGCCGGGCAGGATGTACCTGCCCGGCGCCATTGCCGTGGTTTTGATTTGCCCACATTGTAACCCCGGCAAGCCCCGCCGTCAAGCAAAACTTTTCATTTTTTGTCAAAATGTGCAGTTTGCACAGCGTTCCCCGTTTTGTTCTTCCACTTATTTGTGCAACCTGCATTTTCTGCCCGGCTGTCAACTTTATTCTGCATGGTGTTTTGCGCGCAAATTTACATTTTTCATCGTAAAGACACGGTTTCACAATATTTTTGTCACATTTTTTCAAAACCCGCTACCAAAAATTGAGCCGCTGTGTTATAATAAAACCATACTTGGGTAAAATTTGCCCGGCTCGGTTTTTGTACCGTGTACGGGGGAAAATCAACGGTGCTGTGCACCGCAAGCTAAAGGAGGATACTGCCCAATGAGCAATTCTATCGCTCTGCTCGCCCTTGAGGCCGCTGACGGCACTGTGGTTCTGACCAGCATCACGCTGGTGTTCGCCATGCTGGTTGCACTTTGCCTCATTATCACTGTGGAAGGCAAGATTTTTGACGCCATCAAGAACAAAAAGAATGGCACCAAAGCCGCCCCCAAGGCACCTGCCGCCCCTGCAGCGCCCGCTGCACCGGCCGCACAGAACATCGCCAAGGCTGCTCCTGCCACCCCCGCAGCACCCGCTGCTGACGGCTCCATCCCCGGCGAGATCGTTGCTGCCATTGCTGCAGCCGTTGCCTCTCTGGGTGAAAACCTGACCATCCGCGGCATTCACCGCGTTCAGAAAAAGACGGCTACTGGTTCCCGCCGCGGCGCCTGGGGCGACGCCGGCGTTACCCAGAACACCACGCCGTTTATGTGATGGAAAGGGGACGAAACAATGGGAGCAATTTTTACCAACATCGCTGAGATCTTTGCCAACTCCGGTTGGGCGCAGATCTTCTTTGCCGAGGGCGGCTGGAAGTATGCCGTCATGATCGGCGTGGCCTGCGTGCTGCTGTACCTGGCCATTGTCCACCAGTTTGAGCCTTTGCTGCTGCTACCCATCGGCTTCGGCATGCTGATGACCAACCTGCCGTTGGACGGCATCTTCCATATGGACATCTTCATCAACGAAACGCAGCACATCAACTGGGAACTGCTGGGTACATCCGGCGGCATGGCGGACTATATTTACTTAGGCGTCAAGCTGGGTATCTATCCCCCGCTGATTTTCCTTGGCATCGGTACCATGACCGACTTTGAGCCGCTGATTGCACGTCCGTCCAGCCTGCTGCTGGGCGCTGCCGCACAGCTGGGCATCTTCTTCACCTTCGTTGGCGCCAAAATCCTGGGCTTCACCAACCAGGAAGCCGCTTCCATCGGCATCATCGGCGGTGCCGATGGCCCGACCGCTATCTTCGTCACCACCCGCCTGGCCCCGCACCTGCTGGGTTCCATCGCGGTTGCCGCGTACTGCTACATGGCGCTGGTGCCTGTTATCCAGCCGCCCATCATGAAAGCTCTGACCACCGAAAAAGAGCGTCAAATCGTGATGGAAAGCCCGCGCAAGGTTTCCAAGACTGAGAAGATCCTCTTCCCGATCATTGTTACCATCATCGTTTCCCTCACCCTGCCCGATGCCGCCATCCTGGTTGGCTGCCTGATGCTGGGCAACCTGATGAAGGAATGCGGCGTTGTTGAGCGTATCAAAAAGACCGCCGGCAACGAACTGATGAACATCATCACCATCTTCCTGGGCTTCAGCGTTGGCTGCACCACCAATGCCGCAACCTTCCTGAACATCCAGACCGTTGAGATCATTGTTCTGGGCATTGTTGCTTTCGGTGTCGGCACCGCAGGCGGCGTTCTGCTGGGCAAGGTCATGTGCGTTGTCACCCACGGCAAGATTAACCCGCTGATCGGCTCCGCCGGTGTTTCCGCTGTTCCCATGGCCGCCCGTGTTTCCCAGAAAGTCGGCCAGGAATACAACCCCCGCAACTACCTGCTCATGCACGCCATGGGTCCCAATGTTGCCGGTGTTATCGGTTCCGCTGTCGCCGCCGGCATCCTGATCAACATGTTCGGCTGATCCTGATACCTAACCCCTAAAACTCAACCGCCCGTCACATTTTGTGTGACGGGCGGTTTTTTTATATCTATCCATTTAGAACTTAAGGAATCACTGCGCATCCCGGAACCTTTTCCATCCCGTTTTGTACCCGTCCCCAATCCGATTCCTCATTTTCCCCGCGTCGCAGCTTCGCTCCGCCGCCAACTCTTAAGGCAATACCGCATAATTCTAAGTGCCGATACGGCGAGCGCGGTGTTGCCATAACTCCTACTTCCTAACTCCTAACTATCATCTCCCGTACCTAACCCCATTCCCCGTTAAAACGTCCTCCTCCCACCGGATCCCCGGCTTTCTTCCTTTCTGGGCTTCCACCAAAAACAGCCAGGGTTTGCTGTGTTCATCCTTGCGCACCAGAGCCACCCGCTTGGGCTCCAGCCCAACGGCGCAGAGCGCGGCAAACACCGCCGCCATCTGTTCCGGGCGGTGGCATAGGGCCAGCTTGCCGCCATCGTGCAGGGCACGGGCCGCACAGGCGGCAACATCCTGCATCGTGCAGCTGCCGTCATGCCGGGCCGTGGCGCGGCGGGCATCCGGGCTGACATATCCGCCGGTAAAATAGGGCGGGTTGCAGGCGACGAAGTCATATTTCCCCTGTTCCGGGCCGCTTTTGCAGAACGTCCGCAGGTCGGTGCAAAGAGCGGTAATATGCTCTGCACCCGGCGTTTCCTGCACAGCACGGCGGCACAAGACCGAAGCATCGGCATCCAGCTCCACCGCTGTGCATGGGCCGCGGTGCCCGGCATCGTGCCAGGCCAGCGATACGATCCCGCACCCGCTGCACAGGTCCAGCGCTGTTTCTTTGCGGCGCGGCATGGCAAACCGGGCCAGCAGCAAGGCGTCCGTGCCAAAGGCCGCCCCCGGCCCGGTAAACACCTTGGTGCCGTTATCCAATAGTTCCATTCCCTGTGCCATGTTGTTCTCCTCCGTGTAAACAGTTTGTTAAGATTATTCTGATTTTCGCGCTTTTACTTGCGATATTTCACAATTCAGCGTATAATGATAAAAGATTGACAATTATCGATTGCCTTTGCCATTGCCCTTATTCTGACATTTCTCCCCATAAGGAGGCTCATTTTCATGATCTATACTGTCACCCTGAACCCGGCACTGGATAAAACCGTTGAAATTCCTTCCTTTACCACGGACGGCGTAAACCGCATTACTTCCATCCGCACCGATCCGGGCGGTAAAGGCATCAATGTCTCCAAGGTAGTTGCCGCACTGGGCAGCACCAGCCGCGCCCTTGGTATTCTGGGCGGCAGCACCGGGCAGATGATCTCCGAAGCTCTGTCCGGCCTGAACATGACCTGTGACTTTTTGCCCGTTGAGGGCAACACCCGCATCAATCTGAAAGTGGTGGATCCCATCGCCCACACCAGCACCGAGATCAACGAACCCGGTGTTCCCGTGGACCCGGCTACCCTGCAAAGCCTGCTGGACCACCTGCTGAAGCTGCTGCGCCACGACGATATCGTGGTGCTGGCCGGCAGCTTGCCGGTGAATGCTCCTGCCGACACCTACCGCGTGTGGGGCGATGCCTGCCGCGAAAAAGGTGCCAAGGTCATTCTGGACTCTGACGGTGCCGGCATGGTGGAGGGCGTTAAGGCAAAGCCGTTCCTCATCAAGCCCAACAGCGAGGAGCTTTCCCACCTGATGGGCCGCGCGCTGGACAGCCAGCAGGAGCTGACCGCCGCCGCCCGTGAGCTGTTGCAGACCGGCGTGCAAAAGGTCATCGTCTCGATGGGCAGCCGCGGTATGCTGCATGTTCTGCCGGAGCAGACCATCTTTGTGCCCGGCCTGCGTGTTCCCGTCAAGGATACCGTTGGTGCCGGGGATGCCGTCATCGCCGCCCTGGCTGTTGCCGAAGAGCGCGGCCTGACGCTGGAAGAAACGCTGCGCCTTTCCACTGCCGCCGGTGCCGCCAGCGTAATGTGCACCGGTACTCAGGCTGCCAGCCTGGAAACCATCCAACAGCTGATGGAACAGGTCACCTACCGCGAACTTTGATTTCCGCCATTCACTTTTTAGGCAATACCGCATAATTCTAAGTGCCGATACGGCGAGCGAGGTGCGGCAGATGCCAAGCCAAAAGCGCAGATAATACTGGATGCTGCAAAGGTGAGCGCCGCCAGTGGCGGAAACAGCGAACCGAAGCAGGGGCAGCGGTCGCAGAGTGCGAGGGGCTTTTGCCCCCGAAGCACGATGCGGGTACCGCAACCCGACATTATCGAGCATTTTGGCAACGCAGATGCCGTGCCGCAGCTGCCGGAGCGGTGCTTAAGCCGCAAGGCGGGAATTGTGCGGTGTTGCCTTTACTTTCTTTCCACATAAAATGGGGCGCTGCCGTTTCACCCGGCAGCGCCCCATTCCTTTTTCTTTCGTTTGCCCGGCTCAGCGATTGCGTTTGCTGCGATGGCTGATCAGCATGGCAATGCACACCACCATGCCCAGCAGGGCGGCAGCGCCCAATACCAGCAGCCCCAGCTCAAAGGCCTGGGCGTTAAAATCCGTTTTCAGCTTTTCGGTTGCGGTGTTCAGGGCATCATCCACAGCGTCCCCGCTGCTGGTCGATATTGCAGCGCCGGAATCCGCTTCCAGTGCGCTCTGTGCAGCGGAAGCCGCTTCCCCATCTCCCAGTGCATTCAGGGCATCCACAAGGGCCTGCCCAGCCATCGTGTGCATCAGGGTGCTGGATGCACTTTTGACCTTTTCGCCGTTCACAGCGCGGCTCAGGTAATCAGCCAGTTCATTGCAGGCACCGCGCAGGGCGGGTTCTGCATCGGCATCCACCTGCCAGCCGCTGCTGGACCACATGCCGTTCATATACAGCAGCAGCTGCATGCCGGTATCCGCCGTCATGGTGCTGTACACCTTGTTGCGGAACGCTTCGCTGTCGCTGGTGTTCATGCTGCCAAAGCTCATGGCAATAAACTGGTAGCAGCGGTCGTAATCCGTCAGGTTGGTGTAATAGTTCCGCAGCACATCGGCAACGTTGCTGCCGCTTTTCAGCTCGGACCCTGCCACAACGGAGTCCAGGTCAGCGCGCAGGTCCTGGTCGCCAAATTTGGAAGCACTGCCGTCATCCTCAATGGCAAAGGTCTGCTGCATCAGGCTGGCATAGCCGTCTGCATCGCTGGCCTGCCCGGCATACACCTGCGCCAGCTGCATGCAGTCGCCGCCCCAGCTGCCGGTAATGGGCATGCCGCGGTATACCAGGTTCATGGCCGCCAGCAGGTGGCCGAAATCAATGCCCTGCCCGTTGGGCAGTTCCACGGTGTTCATTCCCTGCAAATCCCACAGGTCCGGGTCTGCATCGGTGGCGTACTTTTCAAATTCGCCATCGCGGGTGCCCGCCGTCAGCTGCCAGACGGTCGTGTTATAATCCCCCACACGGGTAAAGCTCAAAGTCAGGTCAATGGGGTCATCGCCGCTGTTCTTTTCTTCAATATACTGTTCCGCCAGCGCTTGCAGGCGGCCCAAGCGGTCCAGCGTTGTTTCATAGTCCGCACTTTCCGCTTTTGCAGGCAGCGCCAGCAGCACCAGCAGCGCCAGTGCCCCCGTGATGACCCACACCATACGGCTCCGAATGGCTTCCGTAACCATACACCTCCACATAGGCCGGCACATGCCGCGCACCAGCCCACTTTGTAACTATTTTGTATTTTTTAAGTATATCACAAACAGCCGGTGCCTGTCCACGCTTTTTTCCGCTTTGTGCTGTTTTGGCGCACAATTTACAATCCTTTCATTTTCTCCCCCTGCTCTGCTGGGTGCCAAACGCCGCACAATGTATCCCCCCGCTTCGTGTGCCCTATTCTCTCATAGGGAGGGGCACATTGTACGCCCGCCAACCTATAACCCCAACAACACTTTGGGGATTAAACTCCCCCGCCTTGCAAACACTTTTTTCTGCCTGTCCATCCCACCAAGAAACAGCCGGGGCCAATCGCCCCGGCTGTCCGTTTCTTCTAAGGCAATACCGCATAATTCTAAGTGCCGATACGGCGAGCGAGGTGCGGCAGATGCCAAGCCAAAAGCGCAGATAATACTGGATGCTGCAAAGGTGAGCGCCGCCAGTGGCGGAAACAGCGAACCGAAGCAGGGGCAGCGGTCGCAGAGTGCGAGGGGCTTTTGCCCCCGAAGCACGATGCGGGTACCGCAACCCGACATTATCGAGCATTTTGGCAACGCAGATGCCGTGCCGCAGCCGCCGAAGCGGTGCTTAAGCCGCAAGGCGGGAATTGTGCGGTGTTGCCCTAATCTCTAACTTCCACGTTTACAGCACAATGCGGAAACTTACGCTGTGGTCTTCCTCGCCAGAAACATGGTAAGGCTCTTCCACATCGGTGCCCCAGCTGTCAATGCCGCCAACGCCACGCACTGCGCCCAGCACCATCACACTGGTGCGGCCGGTCGCGGGCAGCTCCGTAATGTGCTGCGCCGCCTCGATCTCCTGCGCCGTGTTGGGCAGCGCGCTGAACGCAAATGGTGCATCCACCTGCTGCAAGGTCAGCGCGGCAGTCGTGTGGCCGCAGGCATCCCGCTGTTCCAGCATGGCCTGCCGCGTCTGCATGTGCATGCCGCAGTCCTGCGGAACCAGATGTGGCTCCACATGCGGGGTTTCCTCATGGCAGCCGAACACACCGCCCTTATAGCGGTCCGGGTAGGTTTCGCCGGAAAGCCCGGTCCACACCGTGCGGATCACCGGGCCAAAGGTTTCAAATTTCACACCAAAACAGGGCAGCTCCGGCGCACCGGCTACGCCGTGGTAAACGGCATCCACCCGCAATGCGCCCTGTGCTTCCACAGTGTAGACCAGCTCTGCGCTGGCTCCCGGCACAGTGGGGATGCCAAACTGGAACTGCACCTTTACGCAGTCGGGACCTGCTTCCAGCACCTTCATGCCGCTATATGTTACAAACACATCCGCCGCCATCCAGGCCGCCGCGCGCAGCGGGAAGCCGCATCCGCGGTCATTGTCGGTGGAGGCCCGCCAGAACGCCGGGCGCGGTGCGCGCCACAGCCATTCGGTGCCGTTCACCTTCAGCGATGCCGGGCCAGCCCCCGCAATGGAGAAAAGCATCTCAAAGTTTTTGCCCTTTACGCCCAGGTTGCCGTCGCCTTGGGTCACCACCAGGGGGTAGGTACGGCGGCTCTGCCAGGCTTCGGCCAGCGTACGGTCTGCCTGTGCTGCCGCAGCAGCGTTGACGGCATCCTGCGCCGCACGGTCCGCCGGGCTGGCGTACCAGTAGCGTACATCCTGCATGGCGGGCTTCTCTGCGCCATCGGCGTATACAATGCCGTTGCCGCTGAAGTTATAATCCGTCGTCCGCTCGCCAAAATCGCCGCCATAGCCCAGTACCTTGCGGCCCATGACGTCCGTATGCCAGATGGCCTGGTCCATATAGTCCCAGATAAAGCCGCCCTGGTACTGCGGGTATTCTTCCGCCAGCTTCACATAGCTTTCCATTCCGCCCAGAGAGTTGCCCATATCGTGCATGTATTCGCACAGGATGAACGGCTTTTCCGGCTTGGATTCCAGATATTCCCGGATTTCCCACGGCTTGGCGTACATCCGGCTTTCCATATCGGTAATGGCCGCAAACGCACGGTTATGCACCACACCTTCATAATGCACCAGACGGCTGGGGTCCTTGGCGTGGAAAAACTGCGTCATGGCCAGAATATCCTCGCCCGCATAGCTTTCGTTGCCGCAGGACCAGATCAGCACAGCAGCGTGGTTTTTGTCGCGTTCCAGCATGCTGCGGGCACGGTCCACCACACAGTCTTTCCATTCCGGCAGGCTGCCCGGCACATTCCAGCTGGGTTCGATCGCGCCCAGCTTCTGCCAGCTGCCGTGGCTTTCCAGGTTGGTTTCATCGATCATGTAAATGCCGTTTTTGTCGCACAGATCATACCACAGGCTCTGGTCCGGGTAATGGCAGGTGCGCACGGCGTTGATGTTGTTGGCTTTCAGCACGGCCATGGCGGCGTTCATATCATCCGCATCAATAGCGCGGCCCTTTTCGGGGTTCCATTCGTGGCGGTTTACACCGTTGAACACCACACGCTCCCCATTCAGGCACATGATGCCGTCCTTCATCTCAAAGCGGCGGAAACCGATGTCATAGGGCACCACTTCCTGCACGGTGCCCTGTGCATCTTTCAGCGTCAGCTCTGCATGGTACAGCACCGGGGTCTTGTGGCTCCACGGCTGAATCCCCTCCAACTCAATCGTGTCCCCCGTCACAGGGCCTTCATACAGGGCATAGCCCTCCGGGTCGGTCAGGCGCAAAGTCACACTGACCCCTTCGGTCTCTCCATCCAGCTTCAGCTCCGGGGTCAGCAGACCAGTGGTGTTGTCCTCGCTCAGGCCCGCTTTCAGCCAGATGTCCGCCAGATGCACCGCCGGTTTGGCGTACAGGTATACCGGGCGGAAGATGCCGGAGAAGCGGAAAAAGTCCTGGTCCTCGATCCATGCTGCACTGCTGCGCTTGTACACTTCCACGCAGATGCGGTTGCCGGTTTCTTTGATGTACGGCGTCAGGTCAAATTCCGAGGGGGTAAAGCTGTCCTCGGCATAGCCCACGAACTTGCCATTGCACCACAGGTACATGGCCTGTTCCACACCCTGGAAGCTGATGCATACCCGCTGCCCGCGCAGCCCGGCATCCAGATCAAATTCCCGCGCATAGCTGCCGACGGGGTCATCGTTCAGATCCACCTGCGGCGGCCGCAGCGCACTGCGTCCATCCCACGGGTACAGCGTGTTGGTGTATTGCAGCTGACCATAGCCCTGGGGCTCCATATGGCCCGGCACACGGATGGTACCAAAGCCCGAAAGATCCGCTCCTTCGCGCCAGAAATCCGCCGGGCGCTTGGCCGGGCAGCTGCTCCATACAAAGCGCCACATGCCGTCCAGCGGCTGGCGCAGGCTGCTGTGGCGCTGCGCGGCTTCCTGCACAGTACGGTAGCATACATGGTCCGAATGGGCATCCAGCCGGTTCACGGCAAACACAGTCGGATCACTTAACCAGTTCAGTTCCGGTGTCATGATAATATTGCTCCTTTTATTTCTGCCTAAGGTGTATCTGAAAACAAAGAAAATGACAGATATTTCGCAAACACAAGCAGGATTTTAAGGCAAAGAGCCGCAGGAATCCTTTGTGGATTCCAAGGGCAATACCGCATAATTCTAAGTGCCGATACGGCGAGCGAGGTGCGGCAGATGCCAAGCCAAAAGCGCAGATAATACTGGATGCTGCAAAGGTGAGCGCCGCCAGTGGCGGAAACAGCGAACCGAAGCAGGGGCAGCGGTCGCAGAGTGCGAGGGGCTTTTGCCCCCGAAGCACGATGCGGGTACCGCAACCCGACATTATCGAGCATTTTGGCAACGCAGATGCCGTGCCACAGCTACCGGAGCGGTGCTTAAGCCGCAAGGCGGGAATTGTGTGGTGTTGCCCAAGGCTTTTTTAACGCATAATCCCGCTGCGTTTGTAGAAATAGACGATATTTTCGACTTTTTCAGTTACCCCCTAAGGGATATCTGAAAAAGACTGAATGCCCGACTTTCCAGACACACCTTAAGTACAGAGTTAATTTTTATCCGTTTCGCATTGCCGCAAAACGATTTTGATACTTGCATCCGCCGCCGCAATGTGGTAATATGATTAAAGCGTAATCTTTCGTTCCATCTGCAATGCTTTTTACAGCGGCTTTGCACCTGCTTTTGTACGTTCTACTGCCAGTCTAACACACAAAATGTACCCGGTCAACAACGGTTTGTTTTCTGTACAAAAAGTTGGTTTTTTCTCCCTCCGGAACATGTCAGCATGGCGTTTTCTCAATATATGCGATCATAGCTCAGCTGGATAGAGCACTGGCCTGCGACAACTGCGACATGGCAGGTTTTAGGCTTGTTTTTGTTCGATATAGCGAGATTTGCACTTGCAAAAACGCGGTGGTCAACGGTAATCAGACCACGAATTGACCACTATTGGAAATTGACTACTTTACAAGATTGAAATACGCTGTAACGGCGTTTTTCATATATAAGTGATCGTAGCTCAGCTGGATAGAGCGTTCGGCTCCGACAACTGCGACATGGCAGGTTTTAGGTTTGTTTTTGTTCGATACAGCGTTGTTTACACTTGCAAAAACGCGGTGGTCAACGGTAGTCAGACCACGAATTGACCACTATTGGAAATTGACTACT
>ERZ840057.615-NODE-615-length-35625-cov-585.647512_pt1 | contig 35625 bp, 31 predicted proteins | sample MGYA00519907_ERZ840057 | MGnify/ENA primary metagenome ERZ840057 (study PRJEB31850, sample SAMEA3708862) | human gut metagenome | biome: human gut; feature: human-associated habitat; material: faeces | place: China | collected 2014 ...
TTTACGTTCCAACCTCTCTTATTCTCCTTTGGCTGCTTTAGAGCTTTATGTTAACAAAACTAACTCATAGTTTTGTGGTTCTCAACTCATAGCTTTCCGGTTAGCGACTCATAGCTTTCCGGTTAGCAACTCATAGCTTTCCGGTTGAGAAAATTAAGAATGCATCGCGATAGGATGAAAAATGGCTGTAAAATGGCTGTTTTTTTCCATCGCGATGCATTATTTTTTGCGTCGCGACGCAAAATTATTTCCGTCGCGACGCACCAATTCTTCCGTCGCGACGCATTAATTGCCCCCTCGTGAGGCATCATTGAAGCCTCCTGCTGGTCATCATTTAAGCCTCTTATCTGTCTTAATATAAGGCACTTATCCGTCTTAATATAAGACGCTTGCCAAGAAAAAGATGCGCTCTGGAAAGAGAAAATTAAGATGGGGGTTAACAGGTTAACAGTTAACACCCCAAAAATGCATACTTCCATCTACACACTTATATAAAAATAAGTATATATATATTATTATATAATAAGGTACGCGAGGGGGACCATGCAAAAAACAGCTGTTAACTGTTAACCCTGTTAACCCCCCAATGAAAAAGTTAATAGTTTATAGTTGATAGTTAATAGGGCTTAGCCGTTCGCAAGATTGCTTTAAACTATCAACTATAAACTATCAACTATAAACTATCAACTATAAACTATCAACTTAAATATAGTATTCTGCCGAATCTACCAAACCGGCTCTCAGCGCATATTTCGTAGCCTCGTGAACGTTGTTTACGCCCAACTTGCGGAAGATGTTCTTGCGGTGGGTATTGACTGTATGGAAGCTGGAAAAGCGCTTCTCGGCTATTTCTTTCGTCGTCATTCCCAGCGCAATGTCCTTCAGAATCTCTGTCTCGGTCTTGGTGAGGTTGATTTTCTCCTGCTCCTCTTGTTTCGGAGCCAGAAGAACCTCCATCATGCGCTGGCAGACAAAACGGTTGCCTGCCACACAAAAACGTATCGCCTCCTTGAGTTCCATTAGCGAACACTCCTTCAGCAATACGCTGAACTGCGTACTGCTGGCGATGAGAATCTTAACGAAATCGGTACTTAAATCCTCACTGAACAGTAGCCAGCGCGTGTATGGGAAACGCTGGTTTAAAATAAGTAACTCGGCAGCATCATTGATGTCGAAAAGGGTGTAGTCGAGTATTACGACCGTATCCTCATTCTCCCTTAAGGTAAGCAGCAGGTCTGCCTTGTCTTCGACAGTTTGGGTTTCCAATCCCTCCATCTTACTGATCACATAGTTCAATCCGGCTCTTGTGATGTCCTGTTTGTCTGCTAGTAGAATCTTCATTGTGTTTACTCTCTTATATGTTGTTTATATATATATGTACGCAGATGCCTTGATGCAGTAAAAATACTGCATCAAGGCATCTTTTTTTCTTATTAGAATGACATGAGGAAGCCCATACGGATGCCCCATTTTGAGATGTTTGCATGGTCATAATAGTTGAGGCGGCGAACATAATCGATTCCGAAGAACTTGAAGATGTTGTGCACGCCGGCTACAAACTCCCAGTATGGCGTCTTGCCAAAGGTATAGGAGTTGGTAGGGAACTTGAAGAGTTTCTCATCATTGATGTTCTTGCTCGGGTCGTTCTTGCTGGTCAAATCGCCCCATACACCCTTGATGGCTACATATTCACGCCACTTCAGCTTCTTGATGAGCGGAATGCGGTTGAGCAGCTTGCCGTTCATATCCCAGGCTACTGACCAGAACAGCTGGCGGTCGCTCAGGAACTCCCAGTCCTTCATCATGCTGATGGTTGCCTCCTGCTCGAAGAGGGAGAGGTTGACCGGTGGCTGGATGAGCATGGTGAAAGGCACTTTGCTCCACTGCGCCTTGCCCACGATGTTGAAATCCATATAGCCGAAGCTTCCCAGCCACTGGCGCTTGTAAATGCCCAGCGTGGTGAGGTTGCTCTGATACTGGCCGCCCATGAATCCGTCTAAGCCCATGGTGTGGCGAAGCGAGATTTCAGGACTGTCTAGGTTGATTGGCAGGCGCTGCTGCTTGGTGTTGACATAGGTGACCCCCGGGTTGTAATCTAAGCCTACACTCGCCTCAGTGGTGCGTATCTTGCGTATTTCCTCGCCGTCGCTCACTCTGTAGTAGTGGAGATTGCCCACGGTGCGGTTGCTCTGCCAGCGGAGGCTGGTGTCGAAGCGGAACCCCCAGTCGGTTTCGTAGGTGAAGGTCACCTTCTGGCGGTGATACTGATACATCTGGTCCTGCGTAGTAGCACGGAGGGTCATGAAGAAGTTGTCCTTGTTGTGCAGCAGGTTATCATCGGATGGAGATGTAATATCATGCCCCAGCTCGAAGGTAAGCTTGCGCATAGGGAACTCGAACGGACTGTTCTTCTTCTTGTTGAACGAATAGGTGAGCACATGGCCGTAATACCACTTGTTGCTCTTCAGACCGTAGGCGCCGTAACCATCCCAGAAGAAGTGAGGGTTGAGGGCTGCCATCGTTCTGCCCGCCAGACGCAGGCGCACACCGTCTACGTAGTTGTTGGAGAGGAACGTGTTGATAGGTCCCAGGTCGAAGATGCTGCGACGGTCGTTGATGATGCTGTCTCTTTCAACACCCAGACTGTCTTTCACCGTTACCTTCTTGCCCTTGGTATGAGCCACTTCCACATAGTTCTCCATCAAGGCTCTCACACCGAAGATGATGTATTTGAATCCCTTGGAGTTCTCCATGCGGTGGATAAAGCTGTCCATCGACGATTCGCTCTTCGTGAGGTCCACCTGCCGGTATTTGTTCCAGTAAGCCTCATCGCGGTTCATCGCATCCATATCGTGCCTGATCTTCGCCTTGCCCTTGAAGAGCTGCTTCGGCAAGGCATCGAAGGCATAATTGGTGATTCGCGTGTTTCGCACCACCAGCAGGTCCTGAAGGAGCTTGTTAACGTGCAGTTCGGCTATCATATCGTCTTTAGAGAGCACCCACTCGCCGTTGTCGAGCTTGGTGTACTCCTGTTCAATCTTCATGTCAGTAACCCAGTTTACATCGCTGTTGTGAGGCATGTAGAGGTTACATTTCTTCACGTGCAGGCTGCTGTCGGCAAGCACATAGAGTTCACCTCGGAATCCGAAGTCCTGGCTGTTGGCTGGGATAAACTGCAGATGGTAGCACAGGTCTCTTTCCACATACACCGTATCTTCGATGTAGTAATGGTAGAAGCTGATGGCTGTTCTGCCGATGGGAGATGGGAAGGGATACTGCAGCAGGCGCACGTAATCATCGTAGATGTCCACATCGGTGAACACTTCTTTCAGGGCGGTGTTGAGAATCTCTCCGGTCTGGATTACCTGTCCGATTCCATTGCTCTGCTGACCCTTGATGATGTCCTTTTCGGTCTTCGGATCTTTGCGGTAAATATGCTGTGAAACCGTCTCGTCGATGCTGACAGGCAGGGTGAGCTTTCCGTTGTATGGAGAGGTTTCTACCTGGTCGAGGAGATACTGGCGGCGCTGGAAGAACTTGCTTTCGAGCTGTTCTTTCTTCAGGTCGTTGAGCGCGAGCGTAATCTTCTGATACTTATCATATTGTACATAGTCGTGGTTGCTCAGGTCGCTCTTTTTCTTGGCAGCAATCACGCGCCGCATCAGTTCTACGGCAGGATTATTCTTACGTTTGTAGCGGCCTTTTTTCGATTTTACCACCACTTCGGTAAGTTTGTGCGTATCGTCTTTCAGTTTGATTTCCAGAAAGTTGGTCTTTTCGTCAACCTTCACCGATGTGCTCTTGTAGCTCAGTGCGCTTACGGTGAGCATGAGTCCCGGCTTCTTATCAATGGTAAACTTACCTTCTCCGTTACTTGAAACTGCGATTTTATGTCCTTTGTATTGCACGCTTGCATACGGTACGGCAAAACCGTCGTCATCGATGACACGGCCTGTTATCTTCTGCTGAGCCATCATCTGAAGCGTAGAAATCATCAGAAGGATGACTGTAAAATACAACTTTTTAATACCTTTCATTTTTTATACCTTATTATATATAGGGGCTCTCCGCCCATGATTTAATGCTTTCAGGATGCAAAGTTATAACATTATTCGTAAATAGACGCAAAAACCTATTCATTATTTCAGTTTTTTATGAGATTTTCAGAAAAAGGCTTCCATGTAGTTCCTTCTGCTGCCTGTTCTTGCTCTTCGCCGTGCGAGCCTAAATAGTATAAAAACCCTTCATATTGCTCTATTTCACCTGTTTATCTGTCAATATATGATGAAATTCAGAAAAATAACAGAAAACTATTTGGTTAATTTAATTTTTTAGCGTAATTTTGCACACTGAAATTTAAAGAAGAAACGCCCTTCTGCGGGCTTATTAAACATTAAGAGAATGAATAACAAGGGAAATCTTACCGACGAGCGGCCTCCTTTGCTGCCCGTCATCATAGGCACCGGTTTTGGCAGTGGCTTCTGGCCTTGGGGACCGGGAACGGCTGGCTCTGTGTTGGCAACCCTCATCTGGGCAGCCCTGGCTTACGGGCTCGGCATTACGGGCGAGAGTTTGCAGAGCATCACCTTCTTTCTCGTCATTGTTTTTACCATTTTGGGCACTTGGGCAACAGCGCAGTTGCAGCCTTACTGGGGTGAGGATCCCAGCCGTGTGGTCATCGACGAGATGGCTGGCGTGTGGATTCCCCTGTCGTTGCTGACCCCGCTTACGGCACAGGGCGAAGTGAAAGATGCCTGGTGGTGGGCATTGGGGGCACTTGTTCTCTTCCGCTTCTTTGATATGGTGAAACCGCTGGGCATCAAGAAACTGGATAACAGGCAGGGTGCCTTCTATGTGATGGCTGATGATCTGCTGGGCGGCCTCTATGCAGCCGTTTCTTTAATCATCATCAAAATCATACTGGTTTCGGCTGGAATCATCTAGTCTGGCATTTCTTAAAGACACAAATTCTTAAAGACACAAATTCTTAAAGACACAAATTCTTAAGCAGCCATTTCTTAAACAGACAATAAAAAATAGATTAAAATATGAATTATAGAGATTTCTTACAAAAAGTTATCTATGCCATCATCAATCCACTTATCAAGGCGATGATAGCAGTAGGTATTACTCCTAACATTGTCACCTTCGTAGGATTCCTGGGCAATATTCTGGCAGCCGGTTTCTTCCTTCATGCTGCATGGATGCTCGGAACTGAGCAGGCTGATTATGCATCTTGCATGGTTACTGTAGGATGGGGTGGATTCATCATCCTCGCAGCCGGTCTCTTCGATATGATGGATGGCCGTCTGGCTCGTATGAGCGGAAAGAGCAGTCTCTTCGGTGCACTCTGGGATTCTACACTCGACCGCTACAGCGAGCTGGTAAGTCTCTTTGGTATCTGCCTCATCTTCGTACGTATGCAGGGCGATATGACCTGGTTCTGGATGAGCGTAGTCACCTTTGCAGCAATGATTGGTTCTGTGATGGTAAGTTATGTCCGTGCCCGTGCCGAGGGTCTGGATATTGAGTGCAAGGTAGGTTTCATGCAGCGTCCTGAGCGCGTTGTGGTTACCGCCGTTACTGCGATGATTACCGGCTTTACAGGCAATATCTGGTGGCTGGCTGGCGGAATGATTCTGATTGCCGTTCTGGCAAACATCACCGCTTTCTGGCGCATCTGGCATTGTTATGTTGTGATGAACGCTCATAAATAATAAACTCAAGTTCTATCAATAAAAAAGTAGAAAAAAGTGTTTAGTATCTATCTGATTATCCTCCTGGCGGTACTCGCAGCCTGGAAGAAGACACGCCGTTTTGCCTTCTATTTTCTGCCTTGGTTCCTCTTTGGAATCATCTACGATTCGATGCGCCTTTATCCTAACTATATGATGAACGATATTGACGTGGCGAATCTCTATCATGCAGAAAAGTCGCTCTTCGGCATTGCTGCTTCATCCAGCGCAGAACTGCAGGCTGTAGCCGACCATAGCCAGCTGATGATTCCGGGCGAATACTTCAAGGTTCACCATTGCGGTTTTGCTGATTTCTGGGCAGGCATCTTCTATCTCTGCTGGGTTCCGGTGCCTATCGCGTTTGCCCTTTATCTGTATCTTACGAAACAGCTTAACTGGTTCAAGCGTTTTTCCTGGGCTTTCCTGCTGGTGAATGTCATCGGCTTCATCGGCTACTACATCTATCCGGCTGCTCCGCCCTGGTATGCGATGAACTATGGCTTCGAGGCTGTGCTCAATACACCGGGCAATGTGGCTGGTCTGGGCAGATGGGACGCAATGACCGGACTGCACGTGTTCCACGGACTCTATGGCAAGAATGCCAATGTCTTTGCTGCCGTGCCGAGCCTGCATGCTGCCTATATGTTCCTCACCACGATTTATGCTGTGATGAGCCGTAAACGCTGGTATACGGTGGTGCTCTTTGCCTGCATCTGTCTGGGTATCTGGTGGACGGCAGTTTATTCCGGTCATCATTATATCATCGATGTCATGTTGGGTATTCTTACTACGATAGTAGGCGTACTGCTAATGGAATCCAAGAGAATATGGGCAAGATTAAAGAAGAACTCGTAACCTTCGGCAAGGCGGAACTGACCGCCTCCTGCGCCTCTGTGGTAGACTTCGGACTGGCATTCTTCCTCTCAGATATCATCGGCATTTATTACGGACTTGCCAATGCGCTGGGAGTGATAAGTGGCGGCATTACCAACTGCATACTGAATTACCGTTATGTGTTCGGCGATTCCAAGAGCAAGAAAAAGAGTGTCGCCTGGCGCTATTTTATCATCTGGGGTATCAGCTGGATGCTCAATTCCGGCGGCACTATCGCCCTGACCGAATTTCTGAATGCGCACGAACATATTCAGCTGCATTATATGATTCCGAAGAGTATTGTATCTCTGCTGGTAGCGATATTTGTCAACTATCCCGGACAGAAGAAATTTGTTTTTAAGCAGTAATAACCATATCAGATGGGGGCAGTATTCAGTATGTGCCCTCATCTTTTTTTGTATCCTATCAGGTAATCTGCTGACATCGGGACATAAAAAAAGAGTTTGGATTGTCTCCCGACATTCCAAACCCACGTTTGTTTCTAACTAACTTATTATCAACTATTCATTACTTTCCAGTTTGCAAAATTACGAGTTTTTTCTTATAAAATAAATTTTTTCAGAAAAATAATAACGTAAACGTTTGCGTTTTCGAAAGAAATTGTTATCTTTGCAGAGAATTCACTAACTTTGCTTTTGGAAAGACAAAACATGCAGAATTTGTGGATACAAAAATGTATGTCAATAATAAGCGTAAACTAACAAATGAAACAACGAAGAACATCTTTGAAAGACCTCGCCGGTCAACTTGGCGTCAGCATAGCAACTGTATCTAGAGCCCTGCGAAACAGCCATGAAGTGGGTGAGGAGATGACTCAAAAGGTGAAAAGCCTTGCCAAGGAGCTCAATTATCGCCCAAACCCCTTTGCACAGAGCCTCAGAAAAGAAGCACCTAGGGTGATTGGCGTAATTGTGCCAAACCTGGTGACTCATTATTATGCTGCCGTGCTGGATGGTATAGAAGATTATGCCGTAAGGAATGGTTATTCGGTGATCAGCGCCAATAGCCACGAGAATACAGAACACGAGAAGAGAGCGGTAGAAAACTTCCTGAATATGCATGTGGAAGGCATCATCGCCTGTCTGGCACAGGATACGGTCGACTATTCTCATTTCGAGCAGTTGCATAAGATGGGAGTTCCACTGGTGTTCTTTGCCCGTTGTTGCTTAGAAGATAAGTTCTCCCAGGTAGTAGGCAATGGTGATGTTGCCGCCCAGGAGGCTACCCAGCATATGATAGATACCGGTTCGCGCCGCATCGCCTTCATCGGTGGTCCAAACCATCTTGATATGGTGCGCCGCAGAAAACACGGTTATCTGGAGGCGCTGAGAGAGAACCGCATCCCTATCGACCGTGACCTCGTGGTTTGCGACAAAATCGATTTCGATGTGGCACGAAACGCTACCCTCCGTCTCCTCGAAAAGGAGGACAGACCTGATGCCATCCTCGCCTTTAACGATATTATCACTTATGCCGCCTTCGATGCTATCAAGGAAAAAGGGCTCCGCATACCAGAGGATGTTGCTATCATCGGTTTTACCGATGGTGATACTGCTGCCTTCGTTACGCCGAAACTCTCGGCTATCATGGACAAGGCGCACGAACAGGGAACCACAGCCTGTGATCTACTCATGAGAAGTATCAATGGTGATGAAAAAATCTATAAGAAAGTGGTACCGATGATACTGAAAATACGCGAAAGTTCTGAAAAAAACGACGTGAAATAATTCCTATTTATAGAAATAAATCCTATTTTCATAGAACTGTAAATTAAACCTACGATTATGATGATTAAAAAACAAAACTACTTGATACATGCCATCGTGCTGTTTCTGCTCTTGCTGCTCATGCAGCCGGGTAGGGCATGGGCTGCCTATGAAAACGTAGAATTCAGCAGCCTCACCAATCATGATGGACTTACGAACAGTCAGGTGGGTGCCATCCTCAAGGACACCAGAGGCTACATCTGGTTCGGTACCCAGTCGGGACTGTGCCGCTTTGACGGCTTCCGTATGAAAACTTTCTATTATAGCAACACTGATGATAAGTCGCTGCCTAACAATTCGGTAGATGAACTTCAGCAAGACTATGATGGAAATATCTGGGTGCATACCTCTGTGGGTTACAGCATCTACAAATATGATGAAGAGCAGTTTGACCGCAAACCGGAAGAATGGCTCAAAAACATCCATGTGCAGGGACCTCCTTACAAACTCCTGATAGATAAGGATAAGAACATGTGGATAGCTGTCTACGGACAGGGACTCTACTATCATAATGCCAAAACCAAAAATACTTATCTTTTTAAATTTACCAAAAAGGCTCAGCCGGGCTGTCTGAAAGAGGGAAATATCAGTAAAATAACCGAGGTTGACGGCGATGCGCTCATTACCTATGCTGATGGTACAATCTGCCGTGTCAACGGACAGAAACAGAAGGTTCTCTGGTACAATTCCTTCCTTGCTAACCATAAAGCTGCCGGTGATAATGGTGCCTATACTTTCTATGATGGTATAGGAGGTTTCTGGGTTTCAGTAAGCAATGCCAATTATGTGTATCAGTCAAAGACCGGTAAATGGATCGATGCCCGTTCTTATCTTACAAACATGGGCATTGCTATTCCTTGCCCAACCCGTATTCTGATGCGTGATATTGCCCGCGATAAGGCTGGCAATCTCTGGGTGGCTTCCGACCATAACGGTCTCTTCTTCGTTGATTTCAAACGCAAAATCTGCCGCCAGTATGTTCATTCCGAAGCAAAGGGAAGTATCGTTGACAATTCTCTGCAGAAGGTTTATGTGGATGATGAGGGGGCTATCTGGGTAGGTAGTTACAAGAACGGTGTGGCTTATTATTCGCCTGACGCTCAGAAATTCACAACTATTCCGCTTGGTGATGTGTGTACAATCACACAGGATCTGAATGGTAATCTCTGGTGCGGAACCAATGATAGCGGTATTATATGCTACAGTCCGCTTACCGGACAGAGTTGGCGATTCTCACAGGCTGAAACCGGTCTGGCTTCGGATATTATCGTCAGCAGCGTAACCATGAGTGATGGTACGATGTATTTCGGTACCTTCAATGGTGGACTTGCCCAATATAAAAATGGCAAATGGAAGAGTTTTCAGGCAGCTCCTGGCGGACTTGCCAATAACAGCGTCTGGTGTCTTGCCGAAGATCCGTATCATCGCCTGATTATCGGAACCTTGGGTTCAGGCTTCCAGATTTATAATCCTGAGAGCGGAAAGTTTACAACCTACAATGTTCAGAATTCGGGTATTACCAGCGATTTTATCAACTCGCTCTTCCTGCCGAATAAAGATGAAATTCTGATAGGTCATTCGCAGAACTATTCTATCTTTAATTTCGGAACCCGAAAGGTAACCAATGTGAATACAACCAAGGACGGACAGCCTTTCCCTAGTCCTTCCCTGAATTACATGATGAAGGATAGCCGAGGCATCTTGTGGATGGCTTCGCCTGCGGGTGTCACCATGTATGATGAGGCTTCAGGACAGTTGGAGTCAATCAATGACCTCAATGGTACGCAGGGTACGGTAGGCTGTATGGTGCTCGAAGATAAGCAGCATAACATCTGGCTGGTTTCTGAATTTATCGTTACCCGTGTTACGCTGACCAAGAACAATCAGGGCAAATGGGACATTACGATGATTAGTTTCAATTCGCTCGATGGCTTGCAGAGCCGCCAGTTTAACCAGCGTTCTGCCTGTCTGATGAGAAATGGAGCCATCGCCATTGGTGGTCAGGATGGTATTAATATCATCAATCCTGCCAAGATCCTTCCTGCCCAGAAACATGCACATGTCTTGTTTAGCGGTTTAGTACTCTTCGATCATCCGCTGAAGGCAGGTGAGGAGTTTGAGGGAAGAGTGCCTCTGGCTAAATCGCTTGATACAAACCCAGAACTGGATCTCAGTTATAAGGATAAGGCGTTTACCATACAGCTGGCTTCCGACCAGGTGAGTATTCCTGCCCGCTGCCGTTTCCTCTATCGCATGAAGGGACTTGATGACAAATGGATGCTGACAGCGGAGGGACGTCCGGAGGCTACCTTTACCAATCTCTCTTCAGGCAGTTATGTCCTGGAGGCAAAGGTGGTGAATGCTGATGGTAGTGTGAGCGAAGAGGTGAGCACGCTGAAGATTCATATTCACCCGCCTTTCTATCTCTCTATATGGGCGTTCATCGTATATATTATATTAATAGGTGTAGCTTTCTATCTCTATCGTAAACGCATGCTCGAAAAGCAGCGTGTTAAATTCGAACTCCAGAGCAAGGAAGACAGTATCAAGAAGACCAAGGAGTTGAACGAACTCAAACTCAATTTCTTCACCAATGTGAGTCATGAACTCCGTACTCCGCTCACCCTGATTATCTCGCCGCTGGTTAGTATGATCAGAGAAGAAAGAGATGAAAGTAAACGCAGAAGGCTGGAGATGATTCATCGTAATGCTACCCGTTTGCTCAATCTGGTAAACCAGATTCTCGACTTCCGCAAGATAGACCAGAACAAGGAGAAACTTACCCTGTCGCATATCGACATTGTGAGCTTCGTTGACAATATCTGTACTTCGTTCCGTACTTTGGCAAACAGCAAAGTAACGCTTGGCTTCGATTCTACGGTGCCTAGTCTGCAGATGTCGTTTGATGCTGATAAGGTAGGAAAAATCGTGAATAACCTCTTGAGCAATGCCTATAAGTTTACGCCAGATGGAGGATTTATCACCGTTTCTCTGAGTGTTGCACTCCGCCAGCGTGTAGGAGACAAGGATTCGGATATGCTCCGCATCTCTGTATCTGATACGGGCAAGGGCATCAGCGATAAGGAGAAGGAACATGTGTTTGAGCGTTTCTACCAGGTCAATGGCACTGAAATGCAACCACAGGGTGGTAGCGGAATAGGTTTGAACCTGGTAAAAAAGTTTGCCGAACTGCATGGCGGTAAAGTAGATGTTACAGATAATCCAAACGGAGGAACCATCTTTATGGTAGATCTTCCGATAGAGAGTAGTACCACCTCCAATTCTACGGCACATCTCGGTTCCTTGCGAGCAGCACCTATCATAACCACGGTGCATCAGGCTACTGATGAGGATCCGGATGCAGGTAAGAACGTTCTCTACGGAATGAGTAAACATGCGCATCAGCCTGGAGAATCGATGATCAAGAAGCCGGTAGTGCTCCTCGTTGACGACAGTGAGGACTTCCGTGAGTTTATGAACGAAGTATTGACAGACTATACGGTTATTGAGGCTGTCAATGGTCAGGATGCCTGGAACAAGATCATCGACCGTCGTCCAGACATCATCCTGAGCGATGTGATGATGCCTGTGATGGATGGTAACGAACTCTGCCGGATGTGTAAGGACAATGACGAAACAACAGCCATACCTTTCATCATGCTCTCAGCCCGTATGGGAGATGAGCAGCGCAAGGAAAGTCTGAAGTGTGGTGCTGACGAGTATATTGCCAAACCATTCGATATTGATATGTTGAATCTCTGTATTCTGAACCTCTTGAAGAAACGCAAGAATGTGAGCACAGAATATGTAATAACAGAGGCCGACCGCAAATTTATCGATGAGGTGAATATTTATATCCGCGATCATATGAGCAATCCTGAAACATCGGTAGAATCGCTCAGTACTCATCTTAGCATTTCGCGCGTACAATTATATAAACGCATGATTTCGCTGACAGGTATTACACCTTCTGAGTATCTCAGAACCAAGCGTATCAAATTTGCAGAGCATCTGCTGCGCTCGGGCGACTTGAACATCAGTGAAATAGCCTATAAGGTGGGATTCAATAATCCACGTTATTTCACTAAATACTTCCAAGAGGCGTATGGCGTTACGCCGTCTCAATATCGTAAAAATCTGTCAGAATCAGAGTAGTTTACGCATCTGATTAACATTTTATACACATACAGATAACATTTGCGCACAAAGATACGGGAATTTTCTCGTATCTTTGCCGCAGATTTTTAAACTTTCCTTTAAACGTATAAAATGAGACTAACTAAAACATTATTGATTTCAGCAGTGCTGCTGATGAGTGCCACAGGCATGCAGGCAGCAGGTTTCAACCAGAATGGTAATTATCTCACTGTTCAGTTGAAGCAACACCAGAATTTTGGTCCTAGTCAGATTCGCCTCCAAGTGGTGAGCGATAAGATTATCCGTGTTCAGGCTACAGCCGAACAGAGTTTCCGTAATAAACAGAGTCTGATAATAGTGCCTCAAAACAGCAAGGCAAATTATAAGGTGGAAGAGCAGGGAGATAATCTCATCATTACCACTGCAGCTATGCGTGCTGTCATGAACGAGGCTACGGGTCAGATTACCTTCTATGACCTGAAAGACAATGTCCTTCTCAATGAGGTTGCACAGGGCGGAAAGACTTTCAAGCCGTTCACTGTGCCTGACCGTGAAATGGGTGTAGACATTGCCAAGGTTCCTGAAGCACAGAAGCATGGATGGTCATGGCGTGCGCTCTTCAACTCTCCTGATAACGAGGCGTTCTATGGTCTCGGTCAGCATCAGAGTGAGGAACTCAACATGAAGGGTAAGAACGAAGACCTCTTCCAGTATAATACCAAGGTGAGTGTGCCTTTCGTCATCTCTAATAAAAACTATGGCATCCTCTGGGATTCTTATTCTTATTGCCGTTGGGGTAATCCGGAAGATTATCTCCAGCTCAACCGTGCCTTCAAACTCTATGATAAAGATGGAAAGGAAGGTCAGCTGACAGGTACTTATGTGGACAAGAACGGGCAGAAGATTGTTCGAGGCGAAGATAGCATTTACTTTGAGTATGCAATGCCTGAGGCTTCTGAGATTTGCAACAAGACAGATAATGGCGGCATTCAGAACCTGCCAAAGGGCTTCGCGCTGAATGGTTCCAAGGTGGTTTACGAGGGTTATGTAGAGGCTTCAACCAACAGCTTCTATCAGTTTATCCTCTACTATGCCGGCTATATGAAGATTTATATCGACGGCAAACTGGTTGTGCCTGAGCGCTGGCGTACAGCCTGGAATCCGAACTCTTATAAGTTTGAAACTCCTATCAAGAAGGGCGTAAAGACTCCTATCCGTATCGAGTGGCAGCCAGATGGTGATGTTTCCTACTGCGGACTTCGCGTAGCAGCTCCTCGTTCTGAGGCAGAGAAGAACCAGTTGAGCATCTGGAGTGAGATGTCGCCGGATATGGACTATTATTTCATCGCCGGTCAGAATCTCGATGAGGTGATTTCCGGTTACCGTACGCTTACCGGCAAGGCTTCGCTTTATCCTAAGTGGACCCTCGGTTTCTGGCAGAGCCGTGAGCGCTATCAGAGCAGCAAGGACATTGAGGACAATATGAAGAAGTTCCGCGACCTGCATATTCCTGTAGACAATATCGTTCAGGACTGGAACTACTGGAAACTGGATTCATGGGGAAGTCATGAGTTTGAGGCTGCCCGCTATCCAAACCCGCAGGCTATGCTCGACAGCGTACATGCGATGAACGGAAGATTCATGATTTCCGTATGGCCTAAGTTCTACGATACAGTCAAGAACTATAAGGAACTCGACAGCAAGGGCTGGATGTATCATCAGGCTATCAAGGATGATATTCACGACTGGCTCGGCTTCCGCGGTTCATTCTATGATGCCTATTCTGATGGTGCCCGCAAGATGTTCTGGCGCCAGATGGACGAGAATCTTTATACCAAGTATAAGTTCGGAATCGATGCCTGGTGGATGGATGCATCAGAACCAAACGTTCGCGACTGTACCCCGATGTGGTACCGCAAGGCTCTTTCCGGTCCTACTGCCCTCGGTACATCTACCGAATATTTCAATGCTTACAGCATCGTGAATGCTGATGCTATCTATAACGGACAGCGCAGCGTGAACCCTAACCAGCGTGTCTTCCTCCTGACCCGTTCGGGCTTTGCAGGTGAACAGCGCTACAGTACGGCTACCTGGTCTGGCGACATCGCTACCCGTTGGGAAGATATGCGTGCCCAGATGACAGCCGGTTTGAACTATTCTATGGCAGGTCTTCCTTTCTGGGGAATGGATCAGGGTGGTTTCTGTGTAGAGAACCGCTATGTGGCTGCCCAGCAGGAGTTTGACAAAACCGGTAAGGAAAATGCTGACTTGAAGGAATGGCGCGAGTTGCAGGCTCGCTGGAACCAGTTCGGTTGCTTCGTACCTCTTTATCGTACTCATGGTCAGTGGCCTACACGTGAGGTCTGGAACATTGCTCCGGCAAATCATCCTGCTTATAAAACCATCGTTGCATACGATAAACTCCGTTACCGCCTGATGCCTTACCTCTACAGTATGGCGGGTATGGTTCACTTCAAGGACTATACGATGATGCGTGGTTTGGTAATGGACTTCAACGGCGATGACAATGTTTACGACATCAAAGACCAGTGGATGTTCGGTCCTGCTCTCATGGCTTGTCCTGTAGGCGAGTATCAGAAGTACAGCCGCAATGTTTATCTTCCTAAGCAGAAGGGCTGGTATGATTTCTATACCGGTAAGCACTATGTTGGTGGACAGACTATCGTTGCCGATGCACCTTATGATAAGATTCCTGTCTTTGTTCCAGAGGGTTCTATTCTTCCTGTGGGTCCAGAGATGGAGTGGAGCGATCAGAAAAAGGCTGAGCTCATCGATCTCTATGTCTATGCAGGCAAGGACGGTTCTTATACACTCTATGAGGATGAGGGAACCAACTACAACTACGAGAAGGGTAAGTATGCTATGATAGACTTCAAGTATAATGATGCTCAGAAGACTGTTACTATCGCTGCCCGTAAGGGTTCTTTCGACGGTATGCTCCAGAAGCGTCGCTTCAATATTGTACTTGTTAGTGATAACAACCAGCAGGGCATCAGCCTCGCCAAGGCGCCTAAGGGCAAGATGGTGAAGTATGCTGGTAAGGCTGTTACTGTAAAACTGAAGTAATATGAAGAAGATATTTGCTTTAGCAATCTTTCTATTGGGCGCTCAGTCGTTGAGCGCCCGTGATCGCCAGTCTTTTGATAAAGGCTGGCTTTTCACTTTAGCAGATAGTGCCGGAATGTCAAAGTCTGATTATTCAGACCGGCATTGGCGAAGTTTGAATCTTCCTCACGATTGGGCGATAGAGGGCGATTTCTCTCCTTCGAATCCTTCGGGAGCCGGTGGTGGTGCACTGCCGGGCGGCATCGGATGGTACCGTAAGCACTTCTCGGTAAATCCTAAGGAAAAGTATGACCGCTTTACCATCACTTTTGATGGGGTATATATGAATTCTACCGTGTATATCAATGGTCATAAACTCGGAACCCGTCCTTATGGATACAGTACATTCGAGTATGATCTTACACCTTATATTAATAAGAAGGGTGATAATGTCATTGCTGTGAAGGTAGACAACAGCGACCAGCCTAACAGCCGCTGGTATTCCGGTTGCGGTATTTACCGCCATGTCTGGCTCACCAAAACCATGAAAACTGCTTATATTCCCCAATGGGGACAGTATGTGGCAACTTCTCCACAGGGTGATGTCAGGGTGAAAGTAGATTTCGCTGCTTCCGGTAAAAAGATGAAACTCTCTGTCCGTAATACAATCTATGATGCTGCCGGAAAGATCGTAGCCAAGAGTCAGGGTGTTCGGGAACAGAAACTCAAGGTGAAGAATCCGCATCTCTGGGACATCGGAAAGGGATATCTCTATACTGTCAAGAGTGAGCTGTTAGTAAATGGGAAGGTAGTGGATGTTGCTACGACAACTGCCGGTTTCCGTGATGTGAAGTTTGATGCAAAGAAGGGCTTCTTCCTCAATGGCAAGAATCTCAAGATTAATGGTGTCTGTGAGCATCATGATTTCGGTTGCCTGGGTGCTGCCGTTAATGAAGATGCGATGCACCGTAAGCTTATCATCCTTCGCGATATGGGCGTGAATGCTATCCGAAGCAGTCATAATCCTCCGGCACCAGAACTCCTGAACATGTGCGATTCGATGGGCATCCTCGTGATGGACGAGAGTTTCGACATGTGGCGCCGCAAGAAATCGAATGGCGATTATGCCCGTTTCTTCGATGAATGGCATAAGAAAGACCTGTCTGATCTCATCAAGCGCGACCGTAACCATCCAAGTATCATCATGTGGAGTATCGGTAATGAGGTTCTCGAACAATGGTCGGATGCGGCTGCTGATACGCTCAGCCTGGAGCAGGCTAACCTGATTCTGAATGCCGGTCATGATGCTTCAACTTTGGCACATAGCGATGAACTGAGTGTCAATTCGCTTCTTACCCAGCATCTTGCAAAAATCGTGAAGGAGTATGATCCTTGGAGCTATCGCCCTGTTACTGCTGGCTGCAATGAGCCCGATCCGAAGAATCACCTCTTTAAGAGTGGGGCTATTGATGTTATAGGTTTCAATTATCACCATCAGTGGGTGAAGGATGTACCAAAGAATTTCCCTGGCAAGCCTTTCATCCTGTCGGAGAGTGTTTCTGCCTTGCAGACTCGTGGCTACTATATGATGCCTAGCGACAGCATTTATACTGCGCCAAAGGAATGGTGGTTGCCTTATACCGATCCATCATTTATGTGTTCGGCTTATGATAATTTCCACGCCTCATGGAGTAGTACCCATGAAGAAACCTGGGATGTGGTGAAGCACAACGACTTTGTGGGCGGACAGTTTATCTGGACCGGTTTCGATTATATCGGTGAACCTACTCCTTATGCTTATCCTGCCCGTAGCAGTTATTTTGGCATTATCGATTTGGCGGGTCTTCCAAAAGACAGCTATTATATGTATCAGAGTGAGTGGAGTCAGAAAGATGTGCTTCATCTCTTCCCTCATTGGAACTGGCTGCCGGGACAGACCATCGACATGTGGTGTTATTATAATCATGCCGATGAGGTAGAACTCTTTATCAATGGCAAGAGTCAGGGCATCCGTAAGAAGACAGTCTACGGTGCAAAGAACGAAGGTGATGCTTTCAGAAATAGTACTGAATATCATGTGATGTGGCGCGTAAACTTTGAACCGGGAGAAGTGAAGGTTGTAGCCAGAAAGAATGGTAAAGTTCTTAGAGAGCAGGTCATAAAGACTGCAGGAGCTCCTCATCATCTTGTGTTGAAGAAGACTTATCAGGGCTGTCAGGCTTTTGGCTCTTCAGATCCGACCACCTTTGTCGAAGTGAATGTAGTAGATAAAGATGGCAATCTCTGTCCGAACGCAGATAACCAGATTTTCTTCTCTGTTTCTGGTGAACAGGAGGCAAGTGGTCATGGTTTCCTGAAAACGCCAAAGATTCTGGGAACAGATAACGGTTGTCAGACTTCTTTGGAGCGTTTCACCGATTCACATCGCAAGGCTTTCTTCGGAAAATGTGTCGTTGTGATAAAAGGAAAGGGAACCCTCAAGGCACAGGCAGTAGACTTAAAGGATGCTTCTGTAGCTTTGTGATTATAGTAATATTCTGAAAATCAAAATATTAAGGATTTATATAGCGAAGAAGGATACACTCTTTCGGTGTATTCCTTTTTCGCTCTTAAAAACGAAAAAGGTTTTGAAGCATTGGGACCCAAGGGATTTGGGTATCTCTATTATGCTAGTAATAGAAATTTAGCTTCAAAACCTGCGGCAAAGATACATCTTTTTTTCGAATAAAAAAACTTTTTCGAATAAAAAATATAAAAAACTTGCTCTTATCAAAAAATATACGTAACTTTGTAAACGATAAGGCATCAAACCCAATCTGCAATCATGAAAAAAGTAATCTTTGTAGAATTTCCTCACGATGCTGGAGCATGAAAGAAATAACAATAATAAAACAATAAACGAAAAATAGTATAATGAAAATTCAAATAGAACAGGCTACGCCTGACAAGGCTTCGCATATCGCATCGCTTATCATGGAGGCGATGAATGCGCAGTGTTGTCAAAATTTTGCTGGTCCTCAGCATACATTGGTTGATTTTCACCGTATGATGACTAAACTTGTAGAGATGGAGGACAGTCAGTATAGTTATAAGAATACATTGGTTGCTATGTCTACTGATGGCATTCTTGTTGGCATCTTGGTTGCATACGATGGTGCTGACGTCAAAAGATTACGTAAGCGCTTTATTGAGGCTGCAATCGTGGCTTTTGGAATAGACTATTCGGCTATGGAGCTTGAAACAGAGGAAGGTGAGTTCTATTTGGATAGTTTGGCAGTTTCTAACCAATACCGTGGAAAAGGTATTGCATCTAAACTGTTGGATGCTGCTATCTCTCGCGCAAGAGAATTAGAACTTCCTGCTGTAGGTTTGCTTTGTGATAAAGGCAATCCGAAAGCGGAGCGTCTCTATACGAAGGTTGGTTTCCAATATGTCAATGATACCACTTGGGGTGGTCATGCAATGAAACATCTTCAGTATAAATTGTAATCTGATAGGGCAAACTGTGCAAACGTTTGCCCAATAAAAAGTATAGAAATCAACAGAAAATGTGCTGTTTATTGCGCAAACGGTAGTATCTTTGCACCATAAGTTCATAACGAATAGGTTTTTTGGTTTTTAGAAAAGATATTTTATTAGTTTTTGTTGATTTAATAATAAAAGCTCGGTCTGCAGTGATGCAATGCCGAGCTTTTATATTTTTACTCCCATTCAGGGTATTTTCTTTCTGTGTCTTTTATTCTAATTCCTCTATTTCTTTTTCGTCCATGTCTTTATCTAACTGATCTCTCCACAGATACTTTCTGGTTTCATGCACTATGATACCACTTAGGCAGAGCAAGGAGATAAGGTTTGGTATGGCCATTAAAGCATTCATGCAGTCGGCAATGTTCCAAACCAGTCCCAGACTGATGACACTACCCAGGAAGATAGTAGCAATATAGACTATGCGGAAACAGAGCATCCACTTTTTGCCTTTCAGATATTCCACACACCGTTCTCCATAATAACTCCATCCCAATGTCGTACTGAATGCAAATGTTGCCAGTCCGATAGTCAATATCGGAGCTCCGATATATGGAATCTTACTGAAGGCAGCCTTGGTGAGTGCAGCTCCGTTATGGTAGTCAATGTCTGGGTATGCTATGATACTTGAGGTGATGACGAGACCTGTAAGGGCACAGATGATGACAGTATCCCAAAAGGTACCGGTAGATGAAACCAATGCCTGACGCACAGGGTTACGGGTTTGGGCTGCTGCAGCAACGATGGGTGCCGAACCCAGACCACTTTCGTTAGAGAACAATCCGCGGGCTATACCATAGCGGGCTGCAATCATCATGGTACTTCCAGCAAAACCGCCACCTGCAGCCTTTGTTGTGAATGCAGAGTCAAAGATTACGTGGATGGCAGGCAATAAATAAGCATGATTTACACAGAGAATGTAGATGCAGCCTAATACATAAAAGAGTGCCATGAAAGGTACCAGCATGCCACAAACCTTGGAGATACTTTTCACGCCTCCAAGAATCACAGCAGCTCCTAAAGCCGTAACGATGGCTCCAGTAATGTATGGAGAAATGCCGTATTGGTTTTCTACCAGGGTAGAGATGGCATTTGCCTGTACCGTGCTACCGATTCCGAATGATGCCAATGCGGCAAAGAGGGCAAACAGAACTGCAAGCCATTTCCAGCCCAATCCTTTTTCCAGGGCATACATAGGACCACCCAACATCGTGCCTCGCTTGGTCTTTACGCGATATTTTACGGCGAGTAATCCTTCGGCATATTTGGTAGAAATACCAAAGACACCGGTTAACCAGCACCAGAGTACGGCTCCTGGTCCGCCAAGAGCGATAGCTGTAGCCACACCAATGATGTTACCGGTACCAATTGTAGCTGCCAATGCTGTTGCCAGTGCTCTGAACTGTGAAACATCTCCTGTGGCATTCTTGTCTTTCTTTACAGACAGTTTGATTGCCTTGAAAATCTTGCGTTGTGGAAAGCGCAAGCGGATGGTCAGAAAGATGTGGGTTCCCAACAGCAGGATAATCATAGGCCATCCCCAGAGGAATGAACTAAATGCGGTGAAAAAATCGTTTATTGCATCCATCTCTTAAAAATTTTATGTTTATCTTATATCTATATTTTTTATACCAGATAACACAGTTACTTATGTGTTATAACCTTGTTATTTCTCAAATTCTATCTTCACGTTTTTGAATCCCATTGCTTTCAGCATCTCTCTAAACTGAGTTTTGGCATTCGCCTGTGCAGTATAGATATTGGTGCGGTTTAAGCAACGTTTCTTCATGGCTTGATAAGCACGCTCATACATAGCCTGTCTGTCGCTGCCTGTCCATTTGCCTTCTTCAAAGAAACTCTTGGTCTTCGCTTCGTCTATGAAGTTATGGTCCAGCAGTTTGATAGGAGGTAAAGTGCATACGATGCTGTCCTGGCTGGCTTGTAGCCATCCTTTTTTTACATCCTTCATATCGATACCCAAGCGCAACGTTCCGTAATAGATACGTACCAGTTGGTCGTCGCCAAAAAAGCCACGGCGTATAGTATCTATCAGTTCTTCATCACTTACAGATAGAAATTCCCATTGACCGATATTCTCGATGCTTTCTACCTGAGTGGGTGAGAGGGTTGTCTTATCTTCCTGTACCACGCTGACCTCGTTGTCTTTGGTGAGCCAATAGAAGGCTCCACCCAGAATAAGGATCAGTGCTAATAGTACGATGATTTGTATTCTTTTCATATCATTGTTCTCCTCGCTTAGTGATTCTTTTCGATAGTTGTCTTATCCAGAAGAGTCTTCAGATCGTTGAAAGTGAATTTCTTCCTGAAACTGATTTTGATATTCTCTTCAGCAAATCCCATGTCCTGTAACATCGGAATCAGGGTGTTTGCTGCACTTTGGCGTGCCTGTTCAAGAATATCTAGGTTCGGGATATCGCGAATGATACTTTCCCTGCCTTGTTGTTCGAATTGTGACAGTTCTGCATCACTGTAGTTTCTTCTGGTGAGTGAAACGAATTGTCTTACACCTTCGTGATTGATTTTACTGCTGGTGAGCATCACTTTTGGGTCTGGTAAGATGATTTCTATCTTGTCGCCTTGTCGGTTTACGTTCTTTGCAGAGAATCCTGAAAAGTCTACATAAGCTTTTAATGTCGCATCCATCGGAATGGCCACCTTGCGGTTAGAGCCAGGAACATGAATATTAAAGTCTTTCTTGAACAGTGAACCCTTCAGATTGAGCTGGTCATCATGTGTTATAATCTTATGAACATGAGCTTCTGCTGTATATAAGCGATTGCATTTCTGTATCTGCATCACCATCACAGGTATTGTGTCGATGACTTGCTCCTTCTTTTCTGTTTGCTGATGCGAACATGAAACGAAGGCAAAAAATACAGAAATGATAAATATTAACCTTTTTTTCATACTTAATGTCTTTATTATGCTGCAAAGGTACGGCAAATTGTTCGAAAAACAAAACAAAATCATGTTTTTTGATGTTCTTTTGCTAAGAAATGAAAAAAAAAGCAGAAAAAGCACTTTTTTTATATCTTGATTAAACCTTTTCATTTTCTTTTCGTCAAAGTTACGATTAGAATTCATAAACTGAACTTTATTATATCGTGTAAGATTCAATAGGAAATTTATTAGTTAGTATTTAGGTATGTTAGGGCGCCTGCTTGTGAAAGTAGGCGCCTTTTTGCGCTTGATTTTGTGTAAGAATGTAGATTTCGGTTCTTTTCTTTGGCTATTTCAAAAGAAAAATGTACTTTTGCAGTAAGAAAAAATAACGGAATGAAACGAATTGATTATATATTAATAGGTCTTTTGGCTATTTCTAGCTTGACGGCTTGTACAGAAAAGAAGAAGAGTAATATCATTATTGCTCCTAAACCGGTGGCTAAGGTTGTGAATAAAGCTACTCAGAAAATGAGTGATTATGAGCAGACCAGAGAGGCTGACTGGGTTGGTTCCCATTATAAAGTGGTGGTGAAGCGTAGTTCTGACAAGGAACTTCCGGTTCTCCAGTTGGACGAAAATACCAAGTATTATGATAACAGAATTTCGGTTAAGGTATTGAGAAGCGATGGTTCTGAATTCTTTAGCCGTACTTTCACAAAGAAAGATTTCACATCCTATATTGACAAACATACACAGGACATGGGTGCTTTGCTCGGTATTGTGTATGTGAAAGCAGAAGGTGATTATCTTTACTTCGCAGCAAGTGTAGGGTCGCCTGATGTTACCAGTGATGAATATGTACCTCTGGTACTTAAGATTTCCCGAATGGGTAGTATCTCTATATCAAAGGATGAGAAGTTGGATACCAACGCTTCTGCTGAAGAGGAAGAAGATGGGGTATAAAGCGGTTCTTCCGTTAAATGTATGAGTATTTATTATGTCTATTCTGAAATTATTATTGTACTTTTGTAAGCGTATTCTTTATAATAATGTATAGCAAAGAAAGTAAACATAAGATAAGAAGCGTATGATTGATTTATTCGCTGTCGCCGAATAAAAAATGCTATTTTTATTTTGTAGTATCGAATAAAATTCCTACTTTTGCCGCAAAAAGTAAGTATATGGAAAAGGAATTGTTTCGAGCTGTATCCTCTGAAACGAGCCATGATAATCACCTACGATGATGAAGGGGAGATTGTGCGTGATGGACTCAAGATAGAAATAAAACCAGCATGGAAATGGGTGGTGAATGTTGAGTGTTGAATGGGCTATATTCCACGATGAAAAGGTGGCGTATAGACCCTTCATTTGTGGCATGGAATGGCTACCTTTTATCTTTTTAAAATACGGGAATCCAAATTTTCCCGAAACTTTTCTCCCGTTTTCTTTGCACTTTCAAAATAAAAGCTTATCTTTGCAACCAACAAGAAGTAGAACTTTAAAATGAATAAGTATGGCTTTAAAAATTAAAACTCGTGAAGAAGCAATTGCTGTATTACGAGATATGGTTAGACGTAAAAAAGAAATGGAAGCAAAGGCTCAAATAGACTTTGCTAAAGCACGAGAGGAGGCTGCAGACTGTTATGCATGCCTTTAACTTAACTCGCCTCAATTTTCATTCTCCTTATAAGGTCTGGATAGATAAAGGATCATATAAGTTCTTAACAGATTATGGTGTTCAGTATCGAATAGAATTTGTAGAAAACAATAATATTTGGGAGGATGAAAAAGCGTATGAATTCGGCATTCTCAATGAAAACAAGAAGAATTCTCCTAACGATTCTAAAGTTAAAGCAACTATACAATGTATTATAGAGGAATTCTTTCTTACGAATCCCGATATACTTCTATATCAATGTGAAACGGGTGATAGCAGACAGGCTATGCGAGCTCGCCTTTTTACCAGATGGTTTAACGAATTCGATAAACGAGATCGTTTTTGTGTCAAGGTTTCTATTCTTAGGGATGAAGAAGTTGACAATTACATAGCCATTATAGTTCAAAAGAGTAATCCTAAGTTGAATGACATTCTTCGAGATTTTGATGAGTTTATCGGTTTCTTTGATACAAAGCCCGAATAATAAGTAGTAAATCTGCAATTAACTTGGTTGACAAGGGTCTATATGCCACGATGAACAGGTGGTGTATAGACCCTTGATTATATGGTGATATTCGTAATCTACATCTCCGCTATTATATTTTTTATTCAAGTTTCGCATGTGGTTCAAGTACGCCTTGAACCAACGGACACCGGCTAAAGATTTACACAGATTCTGGGCTTGAATAGAGTCTGAAAACGTTAAAAAATACAAACAAGGTGTCGCATTCCCCCATGAAGTAGACACCCAAAACCCAAAAGTCATACCAGAAAAAACAAAAATTACCCCCCCCACTTTCATATAAAACCCTTAACTTTGCATCCGGATTTTTATAATCTGTATCAAGTAAAGATTTAAAATGTCGTAAATTATAATCAAAACATAATAGATTAATATGAGAAATTACTTAACTGGAAAAGAACGATTACTGGTTGCAGCACTTGCGTTTTGCGTCCCATGCCTGTTGGCAAGTTGCGACCATGATGTTCATGATGGCGAAGGGGATGGAGGCTTGTCGGTTTCGCTTGCCTGGGCTGATGAAGCCGATGAGGGCACAGAAGTGAAGGACGTGAAGACATGGATCGTGAATGCCACAGACGGCACGCAGGTGGTGCAAAGCCAGTATGGCAGTGCGCAGGAAATGGCAAAAGAGCGATATGACCTGCCGGAAGGTAACTACCGCATTCTCACCACCATCAATCTGGTGGATCCGTTCACCATCAGTGAGCAGACAAGAGCCGTTGACAACATAAACAGTCTGGCAATCGGACTGTCGAATCCGAGTGCTTCACCCGAACATGCCTATTATGGCGTAACAGACATCGTCATCGACAAGGAGGATGTGCACTATATCACAAGAAGCGAAATGCGCCGTATGCTTGCGGAACTGACTATTGTCATTGAGGGTGTGCCTGAAAATACAGTAATAAGCGGTAAGGTATTGAATGTTGCAACCGGACTCCTGCTCCTGCAAAAGAATGAGGATGGAACATTCGGGTCGGCAAGCTATACCAAGGAAGAGTGTGACATACCTTTGGGAATCGCAGCGCCTGGCGAAACTTTAAAAACGGAAACATTACGCTTGATGCCGACAGCCAACGGTTTTCATACCACCAAGTTGTTTATCCAACTGACGAGTTCTGAAGGAGTAGTTAGTAACTACGACATCGAAGCCCCAATCATGAAGTCTGGTGGCAAGTACCAGATAAACTTGGAATACGGGGAGATGAAACCTTACATGTATCTTACGAGCACGAAGATAGATAATTGGACTGAGGGATGGATTTATCGTGGTGAAATCCTGAATCCTGAAGATTAAGCGGTCCTATCATTTAAGCAAGAATCAAAACAAGAATATAAACATAAAATAGTAAAAGACAATGAAAAAGAAGACTTATCTCATTGCCCTGATGGCAATGACTTTGACATTGGGAAGTTGTTCTGACAACGAGAATGGTATCGGAGGCGAGACCTCCAAGTATATCACCGTTTCAACCAGTATCGGCAATATGACACGTGTTGCCACAGATGCGAATGGCGCTCAAACCTTTGAGGAGGGTGATGAAATCAGTGTGTATGCCTGGACTGGTGCCCCAACTGTAGCTCCTGAGACAAGCGAGCGTGTAGTGAACAATGCCATCAACAAGTTGACTAACGGCTCATGGGTATCAACTCCGCAGATGCTGTGGAAGAACAACCGTGACAAACATTATTTCATCGGTGTCTATCCTACAGCAGCAATATCCGATTTTACAGCTGGCGAATATAAGCTTGATGTTACGAAACAGGAGGATAGCGACCTTTTGGTGGCAGTCAACAAAGATGGCATATCCTATAATGCCGATGAACAGCAAACGGTGCCATTAGCGTTTACTCATGTGATGTCGAAGGTGATAGTCAATATACAATATCGCAATCAGTTTGGTGGTAAGCCTACCGTAGAGAGCCTTGTTGTTAAGAATGCCGCATCTGATGCCTCTGTCAATCTCTTGACCAAGACTGTAACTGTAGCTACAGATGCTGCTCGCACCGACATCAGTATCCCTGTAATCAAGGAAAATGAAAAATATGAGTCTATCATGATACCACAATCAGGCATTACCAAGATTGTTGTTAATATAAATGGCAAGCAATATGTCTACACTCATCCTACTGATATCAAACTGGAGGGTGGCAAATATACGGTAGTAAATCTCATTGTAGGTCGTGACGAGATTACTCTTGGCAATGTAAGCATCGCTGATTGGGGCGAAGGAGAAAACATCAATGGTGGTGAAGCGCAAACAGATTAAAAGATTTGTATAATATTTAAAATTATAAAGTCATGAAGATAAATAAAATATTAGTGGCAGCAGCAATGGCTCTTGGATTCGTTAGCTGCTCAAGTGAAGGAGAATTGACTCCTGCTATAGATACATTGAAAGATACTCCGTTGCAGATTAATGCATCTGTAGCAGGTATGAAAACACGTGCAGGATATGATGCTAATAGCGTACCTAACCAATTCTATCTTAAGATAAGACAAGGTCTTAAAGAGCAAAAAAAATATTGGTATGATGTTGTCATGAAACTGGAAAATGGCCAATGGGTCGCTTATAATGCTAAAAACGAGACTGAAACGGTTCAATTACTTCGAGCAGGATATAATATAACTTGCGATCTCTATCCTTCTACATTTCCTGGATACGAACTGGATGAAAGCAATAACCAGATTAAATCTATAGAATTAGAGGTTCTGGCAGACCAAAGCTTAGATGCCAGTGTCAAGGCAAGTGACCATTTGTATGCCTTTAACCAAGATAAAAATATGGAGGTTAAGGCTATTGAGTTAAAATTGGAACATCAAATGTCAAAACTCTCCCTAGAGTTGACTTTGGGTAGTCAATATGAAGAGGAGCAAAATCCTGTCAAAGACATGCAGATTGTAGGAACTAAGAGAAAAGTAAAATGGTCAGATGGAAATTCGTTTGTTAGTGATGACGCTTCTGCAGAGCCAATTATACCATATCTTGCGGGTTACACCAAGCCTACGGATGATTCCCCAAAAGCGAAAGTTTGTTATGAGGTGATTTTAGCTCCACAGACTGTTGAGGCAGGAAACTTTGGTGTTGAATTTAATGTTTTAGGCAAAACTTATCGTTGGTACAGTGATGCTGCTGTTAAATTGAAAGAAGGCACTCAATACACATTGCAACTGACGGCAGGAAAAGATCAGGCTAATCTTGTAGAAGTTACATCTAAGGCTTGGAATACAAAACACAAAAACGAAAATAATGAAGAAGTGGACAACAAGTCGGATATAGAAACCTTTTAATGACTAGAAGTATGAAAATTATAAATAAATACATATTGGTGGCTGCAGCTTCTCTATCTGTTGTTGCGTGTAGCCAAGATGATGGCTTGTCAAATAGCTATCTTAAAGATTCGGATGCTGTTCACATTACAGCCCAAGTGGGAAGTAATGAAGCTACAGGTGGCTTTATTTCTCGCTCCAATCCATTGGGTAGTGAAGTTGAACAAGCAAAGTTTAATGAAGGCGATGCCATTTCTGTTGTTGCAGATAACCAAGATGCCGTTACTTATTCTTATGATGGTACCAGTTGGAGTCCAAAAGAAAAAGGTCTGCACTTAGTTTGGAATAGTAACGAGATGAATTTTAAGGCTTTTTATCCTGCAAATGCTAATGATGCTTCTTTTACAGACTTCACACTACCTACTGCATACAATAGCTTAGAGGACTTGGCTTTGGGTGACTATATGACATTTAGTGGTAGCCGCAAGCGTAGTTCCGATAATGATGGCGTGAACTTGGAAATGGAGCGCAAAATGGTGCGCATCGTTGTCGGCCTAAGAGATGTTAATGTTTGGGGAGACACGATGGATGAAGGGTTGGAACTGACAGAAGTAATAATCCATCCTAATACAAATGGATATTTCGATGGTGAAGTTGTTCCCGCTGATTCAAAAGATGTTAGTGTGAAAGCGTACAAACACGCTGATGGTAAGTTTTATGCGCTTATTACTCCGACAATGCCAGTGTCGGATATGTATAATTATTTGCTTTTCATGACAGTAAAGGTGGCAAAGCCTGATGGCACAGGTGAGCAAGAATTTGAAGTTAGGCGCATTCCACATACAGGTACAGAAGCTGGTAGTAGCTACGAGTACTTTTTAAAGATTGGTAAGGACGAACTTGTTGTAGATAAAATTACAGTATCTGATTGGAAAACTGGTGAAGCGATTCCTGGTGGCGAGGCTTTAGACGATGTAGAGTTTGTTAAAAAGACGATTGCAGATGTTTTGGCTGCAAATAAAACTGATATAGAATTAACATTGAATAGTTACAACAATAGTAGCGAGCTATCTGCTGCGATTAGAGATGCTCTAAAAACAACCACTGATGGAAGTGTCAATTTAACACTGAAGGGTATTACTTCCTTCCAAACAGGCTTAGATAATTTTATTAATCATTGTAATAAGTTGAAGTCAATTACTTTACCAGATGCTACAGAATTTAGCATGTGGGCATTTGCATCTTGTGATAAGTTGGAGGAAATATATGCTCCAAACGTATCAGTGCTAGGAGGTCAAGTTTTTAAGGGTTGTAAAGGATTGAAGAAGATTGCATTGGGAGCTCTTACAAATGTGAATTTGGGGGATGATAGCGAAGCCTTTTTTGGTTTGAATACAGAAAATGTTGATTTGGTCTTGTCTGAATCGCAGAAACAGATGGAGAATCGAAATAATTGGTACTCTACCGAGGAGGATTATAAGTCTACTGATGATTATACGAAAAATATTTTTTTGGGAAGACAATTCAAGTCTGTGACTTTACAGTAAGTTAAAACGAGATTTACATATAGACTCCTAAGCTGGGCAGGAGTATAAGGTGCCCAGCAACTTTTATGAACAAAGTGGGGGCTGCAAGCGGTGGTAATGCCGACTTGCAGCCCTTATTGTATGTAACGCATTCGGCGTATAATCGTTTGTAGCTTGCTACTGCAAATAACAAACGATTATGAAGGAACAAAAATTATTATCAACATCAGTTTTAGTTGAGGCTGTAAGTGTAGCATTGAAATCGCTTACCGTAGATGACGAGGAAAGAACGAGCATAATGGAAGAGCTACAAGCTAGCATAGCTTATGAGCAGAACCGCTCAAGTCCTATTGCTTTCCTAAAAGGCAAGGCAGAAGACGAGTGTGTTGTCTTGAAGAATGTAGCTTGGCTAGAAGCGGATGGCTGCTACACTAAGTTCCATTGCATGGATGGAAGCACACACATTCTTACAGCAAATCTTGTTTCTACTCTGCGCCAACTAAAAGCTAATGGTTGGGATGACTTTCTTCGCATCCACAAGTCGTATGCCGTGAATTTCAATCATATCAAGTCAAAATGTGGCAATACCTTGCGAGTTGGCAAGACAGAGTTAACCATCGGAAGAACCTATCGAGAATACTTTGAAAAACACATCATTATCCTAAACAAATTATCTTAGTTTTGTTGTTCGTATGCCATTGCATACCGTTTGTATGACCCGTTTTGCCTTTTCAAGACAATGTTATACCTTTGCGGCATCAACGTTGAAAGGCGGAACCTGAAAAGCCTACAGAATAACGAGTAAGGAAAATATCTAATATTTACAATTATGGCTACAATCAATACAGCACCTTCGCAGGTTGCTACTTCGGCTCTCGAATCATTACCTTTGGAGAATATTATCGGCGCTCCTCTTGATGCGTGTATCAAAGCTCAGGCTCAAGCGGCACAGACCTCGGCAAGGTTTATCCATGAGGTCGGTTTGCAGAGCAAGGATGATAATGGTGAGTACCAGGCTATCAATGTCGCTTTCACTTTTGTGCAAAACGGCAGACTTACTCGCCTCAACATTCCATTGCTCACCATCGTGCCTATCCCTTACATCGCTATCCAAGACATTGATGTGGCTTTTAAGGCAAACATCAACGCTGCCTCTAGTTCTTCTGACGAGACTACATCCAACACAGAGTATAATGCAGAACTCTCTGGTGGCGGAAGATGGGGCTGGGGATTGTTTGGTGTGAATCTCAACTTGAAGGGGGCTGTCTCTTCCAAGCGTGACTCCCGTGCTACACAAGACTCCAAGTATTGCGTGGAGTATACGATGGATATTGGTATTCATGCAGGGCAAGACAGTATGCCTGGCGGTATGGCTAAGGTGTTGGAAATATTGAACAATAGTATTACGCTGTCTGAGCCACAGGGTACTTTAGCTGTGAATGCTAACGACTTTGTCATCCAAGAGAATGAAGACAAGAAGCATGCTCAGTTGATTGTCACCTACAAGAGTCCGGAAGGAATTTATGAGCCAGATAAGATAACGTGCAAACTAGGTAATGATGCTCAAAATGGACTGTTAGCAGGCAATAGTGTAGTTTATATGTTGACCAAGACAGGTACTTATACATTGACAGCTGGTGCCTTGAAAGAAACAGTGACGGTGAATAGCAACAAGGAAACAACGTCAGACACCAAAAAGGATGAGTCATGATGAACAGTGAAGATAATCGACAGTTGGTGCCTTTGCGAGAGTTAATAGCTACGACCTTGGAGGCAGCTATCGAGGCTGATATGGCGGCTTTGCGTTGCTATTATAACAATCTGTGCGAACTCGCTTTTGATAGCGATGATGCAGAGAAACAGGCAGTTCCTCGTCTTAGGCATCTTTCATTCTCCTATGCTAATGGCGATGAGCAGCAGCATCAAGTGAAATTGCCAGTGCTGTCACTTCTACCACTGCCCATGCTACAGATGAAGGGGATTGATTTCTCCATGGATGCCCAATTGGTGGAAATGAGAAACTTTGATTCGGATGGTGAGAAGACGAATCATGAACTTTACGTCTCTCTAGCCCCACAATCCAAGGCTTTTCAAGAGGAGAAGGGTATAGCTACAGGCTATTCCGCAAAGATAAATATCTCGATGCAACAGAGTGATATGCCTGGAGGCATGGCTCGCTTGCTTCAGATGGTAAATAACTTAAACTTATAAAATCATAGAGCTTATGTTGGATTCCAATAAATTAGGTGGGTTTGAATGCCCTGTTTGCAAGGGCTTTATCCCTGTGAGAATAGAAGAACTGGTGGTAAGTTTGCAAGTGTCTTGTCCTTCGTGCGGTCTGTTGCTGACACTGGATAAGAATAACTCTGGAAAGGCTTTGGGATTGATAGATAATGTACTGAAAAACAAGAAATATGGTTAGAGCATGGCGCAAAAGAATATCTATGGTAAGCCATAATATCCAGAAATTTGCTAAGAAAAAAACCGAAAAGTGCAAAAGGAAGGAGGTTGTGATACGCAGCATCTTGAAAGAGGAGATACCAGATTTGTATCTTTTGCAAGAGGTGACTAGTCAAAATTTCTTCAAGGAGGAAATGCAATGCTTGCGTTCTTCTGACTATTATGTGGCAATGGGACCAAGTTTCTCTTCTGGCAGTTATCTGGAGAGCTATCCTTTGATTTTCAATTTGGCTACGATTCATTATGCTCCATTGCCTTATCGTATGAATGGGCGTATGGCAAATAAGGTCATCCCATTTTCCATAAGAGGTAAGAAGTCACGTGCCAATACCTACTTTGAGGTTTTCATCCCAAAGGGAAGATACAATCTCCGTCCTCCCAAAGTTATATCGGGGGATGAGGAACGTGACCGAGAGTATGATGAGAGGCACAGTAATCTTGCTCATCGCAAGTACTTGGAGTATTATCGTTTACGTATCTTTGCTGTGCATACTTCTCCTGGATTGGATTTGAATAAGCAAATTCAGAGCGTAATCTCAGCACTGGAGAAGGAAGGTGAGAAAGTGGCTTGTATGGCTGTTGGGGATTTCTATGGTGAGAAAGGTGCTAGGAAAACTATGAATAATTATGCTGGCAAGATAGACCTTCCCGATAAGCCTACCAACTATAAGCTAAATGGTGAAGCTTCGCAAAGAGCCGACATGTTTGTGAGGGGCTATGGAGTAGCTCCCTGTGGGGGTGTTCGGACAATATTTCCTCATAGTGTGGGTATAGATGATGGCGCTGGCTATATCAAATCAGGTATAGACCATGCGGCAATAATAGGTACTTACGAGGTGGTGAGTTCTTCTACGATTACAGCAGGTGAAATCATCGACAAATACCAGTCGCTCTATGAATTGAATGGTAGAATTTAGCTAGGCTACCACCACTCTTGCCTTTTCCTTAAAAAGGGTCTATATGCCACGATGAACAGGTGGCATATAGGCCCTAAATTATATGGTGATATTCGTAATCTACATCTCCGCTTTCAGCAGCTTTATCTCCTCTGCCGTCAGCCCCGTCATATCCATGATAGACGCTTCATCCATACCCTTTGCCAGCATCTTTCTGGCAATCTCAAGGCTTCGCAGGTTTATGCCTTCAGCTCTGCCTTCTTCTCTGCCTTTCTCCATACCTTTTTCCATACCTTCCTTCATACCAATTTCCTTACCCTCAGCTATACCTTCACGCTTAGCAGTGTCTACGGAATTCTTGATGTCGCGATATGCCATCTTGCTGGTCTCGTACTCCCTCATTTCCTGCGGAGTAAACTTGGCTATCTCGGCTTCCTCGAAGAGGCGGTCGAAGACTTTGTCGCACAGCTCTTTAGGACGCTGGGTAAGTTTATAGAGGTTCTTCAGTGCATAGAGCCACTTCTCGTATAGAGTATCCAGTTGTTCCAGGGATTTGTTGAACTTGGAAATCTCTACATAGATATATTCTAGTTTGTCGTAAAATACTTTGTGGGTAGCAGTGTCGCACAACTGCACATGATGGCGGATTTTCTCCTTGTCGAATGCATCCTCGTTCATGTTGAAGTTGAGCAGGGCAACGGTATAGATATGGTTGAGCTTGAAATCCCACTCATTCCCCTTGGGCGCCTGTTCTCGGATAGGGAAGGTGGAGTAGAAGAGGGCGCGATCCTTGAAATACGTCTGGTACGCATTCTGCATTTCTACGATGAACTTCTCACCGTTTTCGCCCTCGCAATATACATCAAAGATGGCTCTGCGGTCGGTATAGACATCTCCGACGTGCTCTGGATTCAGATACTTCACGTCCTTCACAACCTGTCTGCCATTAAACAAGCTGTTAAGGAAGCAAATGAGCAAATCCTTGTTTATTGCTGTTCCAAAAATTCGCTTGAAACCGAAGTCGGTCAGCAAGCTGATATATCTTTCTTCTACCTGCTTCATAATCATCTGTATTAAAAATCCATGCCGCAAAGTTACGACTTTATTTTCAAACCCGCAAGAGATTTCAGTGAAAAGTTTATGAAAAAGTAAGAGATTGCGTTTCTTATGTGACAGGACAAGGGTCTATATGCCACGATGAAAAGGTGGTGTATAGACCCTTCATTTGTGGCATGGAATGGCTATCTTTTATCTTTTAAAATACGGGAATCCAAATTTTCCCGAAACTTTTCTCCCGTTTTCTTTGCACTTTCAAAATAAAAGCTTATCTTTGCAACCAAGATAGATTAAAAAAGGAGGTTGCGATGCCAAAGATATTTGAATACTTCGGATTTATCTTTCTGTTCTATTCAAATGAGCATGAACCAATACACGTTCAACTAAAATAACGAAGAAATTATGAACTTAAGTATCGTTTCTGCAAAATATGTGGCGCCATTAAAAGTTGAATTACACTTTAATGATGACACCATTAAGACGATAGATGTAGGTGCTTTTATCAGAAATCACCCACATCCGCAATATAACTCTTACTTGAATGAAAACAAATTCAAAAAGTTCAAGATAGAGTTTGGTAATATCGTTTGGGGAAAGAATTGGGATTTGATATTTCCAATAGATAAGTTATATGCTGGCGTTTGCTGCTGAACAAGAAAAGAATGTGGTATAAGTACTTAATACTGTGACTTTTACCGCACCTCACGGGAAACGACAAGGGTCTATATGCCACTATGAACAGGTGGCGTATAGACCCTTGATTATATGGTGATATTCGTAATCTACCTGGCATCAAACCAAAGTAGTCATTTTCAGAAAATCTCGCAGATGAATGTGCTTAATGCCATCAATATTGGTTTGACTGTAAAGCCTATCCATAGAAATCACGTATTTGGGATGACTGTCTTTTATCAATTTCAAATTGCCGAATTCACGCTCTACCGTTTCCTCAGAAGCCAGCAGATAGGTAACTTGCACATACGCCACACTATCCGCTTTTTCGGCAACAAAATCAATCTCAGCCTTATACATCTGACCAACATATACTTTATACCCCATCCTGCACAAATGGATATATACAGCGTTCTCCATCACCTTTTCGATATCAAAACGCCTGTTGCCACCTATAATATGATTCCTGATTCCCAGGTCTTCGAAATAGAACTTGTCGCCTAACTCGAAAAGTCGCTTGCCATGAATGTCGTATCTGTTAACTCGATCGATAATAAAAGCATTGCTTAAATACTCCAAATACGTGAGAATCATCTTGGCAGACGTTTCGGTGTTCTGGCTTTTCAGAAATTTTACAATACTCGTTGCTGAGAATTGTTTACCGATATTATCGCTCACAAACTTCAGCAGCGTTCGCAACAATGGTATGTTTCTGATGTTTTCTCGCTCTATGATATCACGAAGTACTATCGTATTATACACATTGTCAAGATAATCTTCTACCAAATCCGTATTTTCCAATCCTAAACTGCGCAACTGAGGGAGCCCGCCATACTGCAGATACAGGTTCAAGGAAGCATCATCATCCTTCAGTTCATGGAACGTCAGGAACTCTTCATAGCAGAGTCCTCTAATGCGATAAGCAATATATCTGCCTCTCAGGCGAGTTGCCAGTTCGCCCGAAAGCATCTTGGCGTTGCTGCCGGTAATCATAATCTGGCAGGTATCATCCGATTGGATACTGAGGAGTGCTTTCTCGAAATCAGAAATCTCCTGCACCTCATCAATAAACAGATAGTTTTCCTTACCCTCAACGATGTTGGCTGCTACATAAGCCTCCAGATCCTGATAGTTGGCTATCATATCAAATGAGGTTTTCTCCTTATCTATATAGATAACGTGATTTTCTTCATTCTCAGCGATGTGATTATAAATTCGCCGCATCACACAACTCTTGCCGACACGCCTCTGGCCCGTCAATGCAATCATCATTCCACGTCCAAACATGCGTTCGATACGATTGGAATACCCTAGTCTTTCTAATATTTTTTGTTTCATACGAGTAAAACTTTTCGCAAATATACTCTTTTTGTTTCACATAAGTAACAAAAATGATAGATTTTTTGTTTTTATTACTTATAATTAACAGGTTTGGTACACATTGCGCCTCACGGGAAACGACAAGGGTCTATATACCACGATGAAAAGGTGGCGTATAGACCCTTGATTATATGGTGATATTCGTAATCTACATCTC
>ERZ840057.618-NODE-618-length-35556-cov-55.527872_pt1 | contig 35556 bp, 24 predicted proteins | sample MGYA00519907_ERZ840057 | MGnify/ENA primary metagenome ERZ840057 (study PRJEB31850, sample SAMEA3708862) | human gut metagenome | biome: human gut; feature: human-associated habitat; material: faeces | place: China | collected 2014 ...
CTTCCGGCCTGCTTCGCGGCCACCTCCCCTGATGGGGAGGCTTTCCTCGCGGGCTCCGCCCGCGCAAAAAGGCTCCCCTTTTAGGGAAGCTGGCCGAGCTTGCGAGGCCTGAAGGGTCCCGACGGGCTTTCCGTGGCCGCCCATTCCCGGTTTTTTTCTCCCCGCAACATCCCCAAATAAAGGAGGTTCTCCCACATGAAGCTCACATTCTTAGGCGCTGACCGGGAAGTGACCGGCAGCTGCACACAGCTGGAGGCGGCGGGACACCGCTTTCTGATCGACTGCGGCATGGAGCAGGGCCGCGACGTGTATGAGAACGCCGACCTGCCCTGCGCGCCCGGCACCTATGAGGCACTGCTGCTGACCCATGCGCACATCGACCACTCGGGCCGCATCCCGTACCTGTACAAAAACGGCTACCGCGGCCCCATCTATACCACCGATGCGACCCGCGACCTCTGCGCCATCATGCTGGAGGACTCCGCCCACATTCAGGAGCAGGAGGCCGAGTGGAAAAACCGCAAGGCCATGCGCAGCGGTGCCGAGATGATCGAGCCGGACTACACCGTCGAGGACGCGCAGAACGTCATGAAGCAGTTTGTGCCCTGCCCCTATGAGGCGTGGCAGACGCTGTTCGACGGGCCGACCGGCAAAATCGAGATGCGCTTTACCGATGTGGGGCACCTGCTGGGCAGCGCGTCCGTCTCGCTGCGCATTGCGGAGCCGGGCCGCACGCCGGAGATCATCGTTTTCTCGGGCGACATCGGCAACACCCATCAGCCGCTCATCAAGGATCCGTCCAACCCGGGCCACGCGGATTACCTTGTCATGGAATCCACCTACGGGGACCGCAGCCACGGCCCGAAACCGGATTATATCGGCGATTTGAGCGCCGTATTGCAATCGACGTTCGACAAGGGCGGCAATGTCGTCATCCCCAGCTTTGCCGTGGGCCGCACGCAGGAGCTTCTGTATTTTATCCGTCAGATCAAGGCCGAGGGCCGTATCAAGGGCCACGAAAACTTCCCGGTCTTTGTGGACAGCCCGCTGGCGAGCAAATCCACCACGATCTTCCGGGAAAACTTTGCCGAGTGCTACGACGACGAAGCCCTCGCCCTGGTGCAGAGAGGCCGGAACCCCCTGCAGTTCCCGGGTCTGCACGTCAGCGAGACGAAAGAGGAATCCATGGCCATCAACGGCGACCCGACGCCCAAGGTCATCATCTCCGCCGCCGGCATGTGCGACGCGGGCCGCATCCGCCACCACTTAAAATATAACCTCTGGCGGCCCGAGTGTACGGTGCTGTTCGTCGGCTACCAAAGCCCCGGCACCTTAGGCAACGCGCTGGTCAACGGTGCGCAGGAGGTCAAGCTCTTTGGCGAGCCGGTGCAGGTCAGGGCCCGCATTGCGCAGCTGGGCGGGCTTTCGGGTCACGCCGACAAGGACGGGCTGGAAGCCTGGCTACGCGCCTTTGACGAAAAGCCGAAGTTCGTCTTTGTCAACCACGGCGAGGACGCCGTCGCCGAGCACTGGGCCAACCATCTGAAGGAGGAGGGCTACGAGGCCGACGCCCCCTACAACGGCTCGATCTGGATCGCCGCCGAGGGCCGCGTCGCCTGCGCCGAGGTCGGCAACACCCGGAAGATCATCAAGACGAAATCCGCCGAGACCGTGCGCACCAGCGCGGCCTATGACCGTCTGGCCAACATGGGCCAGCGCCTGCTGGAGGTCATCCGTCACAACCGGGGCGGGGCCAACAAGGACCTTGCAAAATTTGCCAGCCAGATCGCTGCGCTGTGCGACAAATGGGATCGATAACATTGACAAAAGCAAAAGGAATATGGCAGACGCTGCCCGCACCCCTGCGCGGCGCGGCGACCCTGCTGGCGGTGCTGGCGCTGGCCGCGCTGCTGACCACGGTGCGGCACAATGCCAGCGCCTACCTGACCGGCGTGTGGGATACAGGCTCCCAGACGCTCGTCTATGGCCGCATCCACCAGATGGAGCAGGGACAGTACGCCCCCGGCGGCTTTCTGGGTGTCTACACCGACGATTGGAGCGACGACACGAACCGCGCACTGTTCCGGGACGACACCCCCACCGACGCGGCGGCGTTCCACCCCTACACCCACCAGTCGGGCTTGCAGGGCTGGCTGTTCGGCAGGGTCAACCGTCTGCTGCGGCACCGGCTGCCCGACGGTCTGGCGCGGGAGGCCGCCCTCTACTGGCTGAACAGCACGCTGTTCTACGCGGCGGAGCTGCTTGTGGCGCTGGCCGTGTGGGAAGAATTCGGCCCGCTGGCGGCAGCGTTCGGGTTTGCGTCGGTGCTGCTGGCCCCCTGGCTGCAGCGCGGCATGAAGGACCTGTACTGGTGCCTCTGGACCTGGCTGCTGCCGCTGCTGGCGGCGCTTTGGCTCTGCCATTGCACCCGCGTGCGCGGCAAAACGCCCCGCGGGTGCTGGCCGCTGGTGGCTGCCGCCTGCATGGTGCGCTGCATGTGCGGGTTTGAATTTATCACAACATTTTTGATCCTGTGTGAGATCCCGCTCTGCTACGCGGCTGCCAAGGCGTATTTTGTGCGGCGCGACCCGCACGGCGCGCTCGTCTGGCTGGGCCGCACCGTCGGGGCGGGTGTCTCGGCGCTGGGCGGTGTGACTGCGGCGCTGGCGCTCTGGTTCGCACAGGAATGGCTCTGCTTCGGCAGCGCGGCGGACGCCTGGCAGAACATGACCCGGGCCGTCACGGACCGCGTCAGCCTGACGGACGGCGCAGTGCGGGACGTGAACGTGCCGCAGGTGCTCGCGCAGTATTTCCGTGAGAGTACGGAGCCGCTTTTGCAGCTCGGGCCCGTCAGCGTCACGGCATGGCAGCTGCTGCTGTTTGCGCTGCTGGTCGGCGCGGTGAGCGCTGTTGTCTGCCTGCGCCGCGGCACGGCGGCGCAGCTGGTGCCGCCGTGCATCGTCTGGGGGCTGGGGCTGGCGGCCCCGGCATCCTGGATGGTGCTGTCCAAGGCGCACGCTGCGATCCATACCCACCTTGTACCGATGCTGTGGCACTTTGCGTTTGTGCCGATCAGCTGTATGCTGCTGCCGGTGCTGGCAAAACTCATGATCCCGGGGAGGAAAAAAGACCTTGTGGCATCCCATTAAACACTACAAAACGATCCGCCATCACAAAATGCTGGTGATGAAAAACTGCTTCCGCTGCGGGCTGTACTGGCAGGGCCTGACCCACGATTTAAGCAAGCTGGCCCCCGTGGAGTTCTGGGCCGGGGCCAAATACTGGCAGGGGACGTGCAGCCCCAACAACGCCCAGCGCCAGGCCGAGGGCTACAGCGCCGCCTGGCTGCACCATAAGGGCCGCAACAAGCACCATCTGGAATACTGGATCGACTACGCGCCGGACGGCGACCACGCCATGGCCGGTATGCGGATGCCCGCCCGCTACGTGGCCGAGATGGTCTGTGACCGCATTGCCGCCAGCAAGAACTATAAGGGCGACAAGTACACCGACGCAGCGGCGTGGGAGTACTATGACCGCAGCAGGGACCACTACATCCTGCACCCCGAGACTCGCAAGGAGCTGGAGACCTGCCTGCTGATCCTGCGCGACGAGGGCGAGGACGCCTGCTTCCGGTATATCCGCACCGAACTGCTCGGCAAAAAAGCATAAGAAAAAGACCCCCGCAGCCTCAGGTGCTGCGGGGGTCGGTGTTTTATGTAGGTTGAGTTCCGTCATTCCCGGCGGGAACATCTGCATCGGAGGTGTTCTCCGGGGGCGTGGGTGTCGGCTCCGCGGTCGGCTCGGGCGTGGGGGCGGCGGTCGGTTCAGGCGTGGGTGCCGGTGTCGGCTCTGTAGTCGGTTCGGGTGTGGGACTCGGCGTTGCAGTCGGCTCAGGTGTCGGGGACGGGGTGGCCGTGACCTCGGGGGTCGGCGTCGGCGTGGTCTCCACATAGCTGTCACTCGTGCTCTCGCTGTCGGCGGGCTCCTCCGTCGGCTCGGGCGTGGCCGTCGCCGTGGCGGTGCTGGAGGAGCTGACCACCGGCACCGTGTAGACCACGGCGTCCTTGTCGCCGGTGTGCTTCGGGATCGTCGTCAGCGCGGGGCGGTCATCCTCGGTAATGTAGCTGTGGGTGCGGATGTAGTTGAACAGCGCGTCCATCGCCGTGCGGGTCAGATGGATGCCGTCGCTCGTCTCCACATAGCCGCTCTTGGCGTAGCCGGTGACGGAATCCTTCAGCACCTCGGCGCTGTTCAGGAACTTCCAGTCCTTCTCCTGGCACATTTCGACGAGCGCTTTGTTGTACTCGTCCACCTGGGTCTGGGTCAGGCTCTGGTTGGAGTGCTGCTGCCCGATGGGCGGGATGGCGTTGACGATGATGTCCACGCTGGGGTAGGCGGTGACGATGGCCTCGATGCCGGTCCGGTAGTTTTTGACGAAGTCCGCGGCCTTATAGCCGGGGTTCAGGTCGTTCGTGCCGAAGGTCAGGATGACCCGGCGCGGCTGCAATTTCGCCACGGCCTGGGGCATCGTGATGTAGCCGGACGAAGTGCTTACCTGCACGCAGGCAAAGGTCACCAGGCTCTTGGCGGTCATGCCCACCGAGCCGATGGCGTTGTCGTAGCTGCAATAGTCGAACATGCGGTACATACGGGCCGTGTTGCTGTCGCCCAGAAACAGCGTCTCGTCCACATAGCTGTCGCCCGCGTCGGCGGACTGCTCAAGGATCGTCGAGGTGTAGGCCTGGGTATCGATGGTGTTTTCCTCTTTATTATAGCCGCTCTCGACGACCATGGACGCGCTGTCCACGGTGGAGACGCTCTGGGCGTCCGCGCCGCCGAGGTCGATGCCGCCGATGAGCACCAGCGAGATGCCGACGCTGACCAGCAGCATAACGCTGCACAAAGCCAGCACCAGATACATCTTGCTGCGCATATCCAGCGCTTTTTTCTTTTGTGATTTGGTTTTGCCTGCCATGAAAGGCTCCTTTCGCGTGGGAGCATGGAGTGTTTACACAATATATAAATTCATTTTACACCATTTTCCACCGGAACGCCAGTCTTTTCGCAATTTTTACATAATTTGCCGCAAAACAAAAACCCCGCCGAAGCGGGGGTAAACAGAAATGAGGATAGCTGTGTTAAAAGGCTTCCCCCTCATCCGGCCCTGCGGGGCCACCTTCCCCCCAAGGGGAAGGCTTTGGGAGAATCACTCCTTCGGCAGCAGATGTGCCTTCTCCAGGGCGGGGCGCAGGGCGATGTACAGGACAACGGCGCAGACGGTGGAGAGCAGGGAGTTGACCAGCGTCACACCACTGGCGATCTTGGTCACGACGGAGACGAACTCCGCGGGCTGGCCAAAGATGTACAGGTTGCGGAAGTAGCCGATGAACGGGTCGGTGAACACGTTGACCAGCAGGCCGCTGAAGGCCGACGCCGTGACGGCGGCCACGTACTTGAGCTTGTTGCCGGTGGGGAAGGTCCTGAGGTGGATGACCTTGTGGGACACCGCGCCGCAGACCAGACCGATGATGAATTTCAGAATAAAGGTCGTGATGGCGTAGCCCGGGTCACCGGCGACAACGTCGGCCAGCGCCAGGCCGATGGCACCGGCCAGACCGCCGGACACACCGTCCAGCAGCATGGCGGTCAGCGCCGTGAAGGTGTTGCCCAGATGGAAGCTGGACCCCGTACCAAAGACGTTCGGGATGCGGAAGAACTCATACGCGACAAAGCTCAGCGCGGCCATGATGCCGATGATGCTGATTTTCTGCACAGTGAATTTCGTTTTGGTCAGCGCTGCGATCAGCAGTGCCAGGGCTGCTACGACGAACAGCAGCAGCCACATCGTTGCGGTAGACATAGTTTCGTACACCTCTATTGACATTTTCCTTCCGGGAAGGTATGTTTTTATTATACTGATTTCTGGCTCTGAATAAATGCTCAGTTTTTAAATTTTTTATGGGGCCAGTATGGAGGGCTGTCATGATAGAGTTGGATGCCGACCAAAAAACGCCGCTGTATGAGCAGCTGTACGCCGCCCTGGCGGATGAGATCCGCACCGGCCAGCGCGCACCCGGAACGCCGCTGCCGGGCCGCCGCACGATGGCTGCGCAGCAGGGCGTCAGCATCAACACGGTGGACGCCGCCTACCAGATGCTGGCCGCCGAGGGTCTGGCCGAGCCGCGCCCCCGCAGCGGCTTTTATGTGCAAAAGACCTACGGCATGCTGCACAGCCGCGCCCGCCGCGCACCCGCCGCCCCTGCACCGCAGCCGCCCGCCGCGCCGCAGCCGGTCTACGACCTGTCCACCGGCAGCGTGGACACGGCGCTGTTCCCGGCGCGCAGCTGGGGACGCATCCAGAAGGAGCTGCTCTACCAGCGGCCCGAGCTTTTACAGCGCGGCGAAATGCAGGGCGACGCCCCGCTGCGCACACAGATCGCGGAATATTTGTCGGTGTACCGCGGTGTGGAATGCACGCCGGAGCAGATCGTCGTCGGCGCGGGCATTGAGTATCTGCTCGGGTGCCTGGCACACCTGTTCAGCGACGGCATGGCGGCCATCGAGAACCCCGGCTATTTCCGCACGCGGACGGTCCTGCAGAACAGCGGCATTCCCTGCACGCTGGTGGACATTGACCGCGAGGGCCTGCCCGCCGACGCGCTGGAAAAAAGCGGCGCCAACCTCTGCTATCTGACGCCCAGTCATCACTTTCCGACGGGTGTTACGATGCCTGCGACCCGCCGCGCCCAGCTGCTGGCCTGGGCAGCGGCCCGGCCCGGGCGGTACATTTTGGAGGACGACTACGACTCGGAGTTCCGCTTTGATACGCGCCCTCTGCCCAGTTTGCAGGGCATGGCGGGCCCGGACGGCCCGGTGGTCTACCTGACGACGTTTTCAAAAAGCCTGGCCCCGGGCATCCGCATTGCCTGCATGGTGCTGCCGCAAAGCCTGCTGGCGCGCTATCGCCGGGATTTTGCGACCTACGCCAACACAGTCAGCCGCTTTGAGCAGCAGACGCTTTGCGAGTTCATGGCGGGCGGGTATTTCACGCGGCATCTTGCCCGGATGCGTCTTGCCTACAAGCGACGCATGGAGGCGTTTGCGGCAGCGCTGCGCGCGGCGCTGCCGGGCGTGGAGCTGGACGGCGTACACAGCGGGCTGCATTTTCTGCTGACGCTGCCGGGAGCCGGCGGCGAGCGTGCCATGGTCGCCGCCGCGGCACAGCAGGGCGTGCGGCTGCGCGGCCTGAGTGAGTATTATCTCGCCCGGCCCGAGCGCTGCCGGGCGGATACCGTGGTAGCGGGGTACTCGGCCCTGAAGGAGGACGATGTGGAGGAGGTGGCGCAGGCGCTGGCGAGGGCGTGGCTATCATGAATGCCCTGTAGGGGCCGGGCATGCCCGGCCCGCAGCCTAACGGTTGAATCCCCCTTAACGGTTTGCTTTGTAGGGAGGGGTCTTGACCCATCCGCCACCTCCCGGGAAACTGCCGTCAACGGTATATCCGTAGGGGAGGGATTCATCCCTCCCGTGTACCTCCCGTCGCCGCTCACCTCCGCGGGGCGTCGGGGACGCCGCCCCCTACAGCGGCGATCCGTAAACCTTCCGCCGCCGCCAACCCCGCGGGCGGATAGGAAATCCGCCCCTGCGCACAAACAAAAACCGCTGCCCATGTGTAACCACAGGCAGCGGTATTTTTCAATCAAGGCTTATTCATACAACGGGAACTTCTTCGTCAGCTCCTCGACCTTGCTGGCGACCTCGTCCTTCTTGTTCGCAAAGTCAAACACGCAGTCTGCAATGCAGTCGGCGATCACCTTCATCTCGTCGGGACCCATGCCGCGGGTCGTGACGGCGGGGGTGCCGATGCGCACGCCGCTCGTCACAAACGGGCTGCGCTTCTCGCCGGGGACGGTGTTCTTGTTCGCGGTGATGTGCACCTCGTCCAGATTGTGCTCCAGCTCCTTGCCGGTGCAGTCCTCGTCGGTCAGGTCGATCAGCAGCAGGTGGTTGTCCGTGCCGCCGGAGACCAGCTTCACGCCGCGGGCGGTCAGCTCGGCTTCAAGCGCCTTCGCGTTCTCAACGATTTTGCGGGCATACTCCTTGAACTCCGGCTTCAGCGCCTCGCCAAAGCAGACGGCCTTCGCGGCGATGACGTGCTCCAGCGGGCCGCCCTGCGTGCCGGGGAAGATGGCGGAGTTGATGCGCTTGATGATATACTCGTTGTTGGTCAAAATCAGGCCGCCGCGGGGGCCGCGCAGCGTCTTGTGGGTCGTGGTGGTGACCACGTCGGCGTAGGGCACGGGGCTCTGGTGCTGGCCGCCTGCGACAAGACCCGCAATGTGCGCCATATCGACCATCAGCATCGCGCCGTAGCCGTGGGCGATCTCGGCCAGCTTCTCAAAGTCGATGGCGCGGGGATAGGCCGACGCACCGGCGACCAGCAGCTTGGGGCGGACCTTCGCGACCTGCTTGGCCAGTGCGGCGTAGTCGATGCGGCCATCCTCGGCGGAGACGCCGTAGGAGACAAAGTTGTAGTTCTTGCCGCTCATATTCACGGGGGAGCCGTGGGTCAGGTGGCCGCCCTGGGACAGGTCCATGCCCATGACGGTGTCGCCGACGTTCAGCAGCGCAAAGTAGACGGCCAGGTTGGCCTGTGCGCCGGAGTGCGGCTGGACGTTGGCATACTTCGCACCGAACAGCTTGCAGGCGCGGTCAATGGCGATCTGCTCGACCTGATCGACGTACTGGCAGCCGCCGTAATAACGGTGGCCGGGGTACCCTTCCGCGTACTTGTTCGTCAGCACGCTGCCCATGGCCGCCATGACGGCGGGGGAAACGATGTTCTCGCTGGCGATCAGCTCAATGTTCTGCCGCTGGCGGCCCAGCTCACGCTGCATAGCCGCGCCCAGCTCGGGGTCGTAGCGCTCCACAAAGCCGATGGTGTCGATGATGTCCTTGTACATACTGCTTTCCCTCCTAATGTATATGCTGTCCACGGCGGGAAACGGCTGCGGGCGGATTCTATAGGCGCCCGTCGTTCCCGCCGCCGAGCATCTCCCTTACAGCGTCCCCTTGGTGGACAAAACGCCGTCGATCCGCGCATCTCTGCGCGTCGCGGCGTCCAGCGCCTTGGCAAACGCCTTGAACATGGCCTCCAGCTTATGGTGGTCATTCTCCCCGTAGAGCACCTTCAGATGCAGATTCATCATGGCGCTGTACGATACGGCGTAGAAAAACTCCCGCGCCATCTGGGTGTCCATGCCGCCGCAGCTCTGGCCTGCAAAGCTGGCGTCGTACACAAAGTAGGGCCGCCCGCCCAGATCGACGGCGCAGAGTGCCAGCGTCTCATCCATCGGCAGCATGCAGCTGCCGTACCGCACCAGCCCTGCCTTGTCGCCCAGCGCTTCTTTTATGGCCGTGCCCAGCGCAATGCCGATGTCCTCAATGGTGTGGTGGCAGTCTACGTCCAGGTCGCCGCGGCAGGTGACGCTTACATCAAACAGGCCGTGGCGGGCGAAGCCGTCCAGCATGTGGTCAAAAAAGCCGATGCCCGTGTGCAGGTCGGCCCTGCCGGTGCCGTCCAGGTCAATCGTCAGCGTGATCTGTGTCTCCCGCGTATTGCGGGTGACCGTCGCAGTGCGTGCCATAGGAATCCCCCTCTTTAGTGCTTTAAACTAACTATAGCACGTTGGGGCGTGTGCGTCAACATTTTCTTAGCCTTCCCCCTGGGGGGAAGGTGGCCCCGCAGGTTTATAAAATTCGCCCAAATTTATTTACGAAATCGCAACACTTTTCCCGGCGGCAGGCGCTACAATAGAATTATGATTCAAAAGTGTCTTTTTTGAAAGGACAAGCACCACCATGGCAAAAATAATCGGAATTGACCTGGGGACTACCAACAGCTGTGTGGCGGTGGTCGAGGGCGGCAAGCCCGTCGTCATCCCCAACGCCGAGGGGCAGCGCACGACGCCCTCTGTCGTCGCGTTCACCAAGGTGGGAGAACGGCTGGTGGGCGAGCCCGCCAAGCGCCAGGCCGTGACGAACGCCCCCCGCACCGTGTCCAGCGTCAAGCGGCTGATGGGCAGCGAGACCCGCGTGCCCATCGACGGAAAATGCTACACGCCGCAGGAGCTGAGCGCCCTCATCCTGCAAAAACTGAAGGCCGATGCCGAGGCGTATCTCGGTGAGCCTGTCACCGAGGCGGTCATCACCGTGCCCGCCTACTTTAACGATGCCCAGCGCCAGGCCACGAAGGACGCCGGGCGCATTGCCGGGCTGGACGTGCGCCGCATCATCAACGAGCCGACAGCCGCGGCGCTGGCCTACGGGCTGGACAATGGCCGCACCCAGACCGTCATGGTCTACGACCTCGGCGGCGGCACATTTGACGTGTCGCTCATCCGCATCGGCGACGGCATCGTGCAGGTGCTCTCGACCTGCGGCGATAACTTTCTGGGCGGCGACGACTTTGACGAGCGCATCGTCAACTGGCTGGCAGACCGGTGCAGGGCCGAACACGGCGTGGACCTGACGAATGACCGCGTGGCGATGCAGCGCCTGCGCGAGGAGGCCGAAAAGGCGAAAAAAGAGCTTTCCAGCGCGAAGCAGACCGACATCAATCTGCCGTTCCTCACGATGGCGGCAGACGGTGCGCTGCACCTGCAAACTACGCTGACACGCGCTAAATTTGAGGAGCTCTGCGCCGATTTGATCGAGCGCACCGCCCTGCCCGTGCGCAACGCCCTGAGCGACGCACGCCTTTCGGCCAGCGACCTGGATCAGGTTTTGCTGGTCGGCGGCTCGACCCGCATCCCGGCGGTGCAGGCCAAGGTCATGCGGATGACCGGTCTGGAGCCGTCCAAATCGCTGAACCCCGACGAGTGCGTTGCACTGGGCGCGGCGGTGCAGGCCGGACGTCTGGGCGGCGAGATGCTCTCCGGCCCCGGCGAGGATCTGCTGCTGATGGACGTGACCCCGCTGACCCTTTCCATCGAGACCGTCGGCGGCGTGGCAACGCATTTGATCGAGCGCAACTCCACGATCCCGACGCGGTTCAGCAAGGTATTCACCACCGCCGCGCCGTTCCAGAACACGGTGCAAATTAAAGTGCTGCAGGGCGAGCGCGAGTTTGCCAGGGACAATAAGCTGCTGGGCACCTTCACGCTGCGCGGCATCAAGCGCGCCTGGGCGGGCGTGCCGAAGATCGAGGTCACGTTTGACATCGACGCCAACGGCATTGTCAAGGTCAAGGCGCGCGACATGGACACCGGCAAGCAGCAGAGCATCACGATCTCGGGCACATCGAACCTGACCGAGGACGAGATCAAACGCGCCAAGGAGAACGCCGCCGCCTTTGCCGGGCAGGACAAGGAGCGCAAGGCCGCGCTGGAGGCGCTGAACGCCGGCGAGGCCGCGCTTTACCGCGTGAACACCGCGCTGGGCAGCAAGGCCGGCAAGGCGCTGGACCGCGAGACCCGTACTAAAATAAAAGAAGCAGAAAGAACGCTGGAGCGCGTTCTGAAGCACAAAAAGGCCGACAAGCTGACCCCCGTGGACGTGAATGCCATCAACACCGCACGGGAGGCGCTTTCCGCTGTGGCCGCCCCGCTGGTGGCCCGGTGGGAGAGCGAGAAGGCGTAAAACGAGGCGGCAGCCGCAGGGCCCCCGGGGCGATGCTTAAGCCGTAAGGCGGGAATTATGCGGTATTGCCCAAACAAAAAATCCCGGTGCACACTTGCACCGGGAAAATACCGATCTTATCGCTTCTCCAGCGGAATGTACTCCTGCGGCTTGCCGAGGTACTTGTAGGCGGGGCGGATGATGCGGTTCGCGAACTCGACCTCCTCGACGCGGTGGGCACACCAGCCGGGCACACGGGCAATCGCAAACAGCGGGGTGTACAGGTCCTCGCTGATGCCGAGCATACGGTAGATCAAGCCGCTGAACAGGTCCACGTTGGCGCAGACCTTCTTCGGGCCGTGCTTTTCCTCGGCAAAGACCTGCGGGGCCAGGCGCTCAATGCTGCACAGCAGCTCGTACTCCTCGTCGTAGCCCTTCTTGTAGGCCAGGCTCTTGGCGTGGGTTTTCAAAATCTGTGCACGGGGGTCGCTCATCGTGTAGACGGCGTGGCCCATGCCGTAGATCAGGCCGCTGCCGTCGCCGCGCTCCTTGCGGAGGATCTTGCGCAGGAACTCGCGGACCTCGTCGTCGTTGGACGGATCCTCGACATTTTCCAGAATGTAATCCAGCTGGTGCATGACCTTCAGGTTCGCGCCGCCGTGCTTGGGGCCTTTCAGCGCACCGATGGCCGAGCTGATGGCCGCATAGGTGTCCGTGCCGGAGCTGGACAGCACGCGGCAGGTGAAGGTCGAGCAGTTGCCGCCGCCGTGGTCCGCGTGGACGAGCAGGCAGAGGTCGAGCAGACGCGCTTCCTCGTGGGTGAACTTCTGGTCGGCGCGGTAGGTGCTCAAAATATGCTCCGCCGTGCTCTGGCCCTCGGTGGGCAGGTGGAAGTACATGCTGGACCGGTCATAGACGCGGCGCTTGATCTGGTAGGCGTTGACCATCATCGTGGGCAGCTCAGCGATCAGGTTGATGCTCTGGCGCAGGATGTTGGGCAGACTGTTGTCCTCGGCGTGCTCGTCGTAGCTGTACATGGCCAGCACGCTTCGTGCCATCTTGTTCATCAGGTTCGGCGACGGCGAATTTAAGATCATGTCGTCGGCAAAGCCCTGGGGCAGCTCGCGGTGATGCTCCAGCAGCTTGCGGAACTTGGCGTACTGCTCCTGCGTGGGCAGGGAGCCGAACAGCAGCAGCCAGATGACCTCCTCAAACATGAAGCGGTCATGGGCGTCGGCCTCGGCGGCCAGCGTGTCAATGTCGATGCCGCGGTAGACCAGGCGGCCCGGAATGGGCACGATGGTGCCGTCCTCCTTCTTGTCATAGCCGATAACGTTGGAAACGTTCGTGATGCCGGCCAGCACGCCGGTGCCGTCCAGATTGCGCAGGCCGCGCTTGACGCCCATCTGATCCGCCAGATGCGGGTCAAGGGTGGCGTTGTGTTCCAGATATTCGTGGCAGAGCAGCTCAAGCTCATCCGGCTCCAGGGCCGGGACGTCTGGGTAATACATCATGCGTACCCCTCTCTTTGACCAATTTTATATACTTTGCATACTTATACAGGCGCATATCACTGCTGGCTTCCCTTACCAATATGCCTGATAGATTGATTTTATAGCATTTCCGCAAATTCGTCAAGGAAAACTTAAAATTTTTCTAAATTTTTCGGGAAAGTGCTTTAAAAAATTAAGCTGGTGGCCCAAAATGTGCCTATTGTGTAAAAATGCGGATTGACAACCGGCCCTAAACCGGGTAGTATGTTAGGTATACCGCAGAAAATGCAGAGTAAGACAGGGAAAGGGGAAAAGTATTATTTATGAAAGCAGTTCTGATTCCGGGCGACGGCATTGGCCGTGAAATTGCCGAGAGCGTCCGCGAGGTATCCGCCGCACTGAACACCGGCATTGAATGGCAGGAGTTTGCTGCCGGTGCCGAGTACGCCGCCGAGAGCGGCGAGCTGATCGCCCCCGGCACGCTGGATGCGATCGAAGCGTGCGGCTGGGCACTCAAGGGCCCCACCGCCACCCCCATCGGCAAGGGCTTCCGCAGCATCAATGTGCAGCTGCGCCAGCGCTTTTCCACCTATGCAAACCTGCGCCCGGTGCACACGCTGCCGGGCGTACCGACCCGCTTTGACAATGTGGACCTTGTCATCGTGCGCGAGAACACCGAGGATCTCTACAAGGGCATCGAGTATATGCTGAACGACGAGATCGCCAACGGCGTCAAGCTCATCACCCGCCCCGCGTGCGAGAAGATCTGCCGCTTTGCATTTGACTATGCCCGCAAAAACGGCCGCAAAAAGGTCACGGCAGTCCACAAGGCCAACATCATGAAGCTGACCGACGGCCTGTTCCTGCGCACCTTCCGCGAGGTCGCCGCGGAGTACCCCGAGATCGCCGCGGACGACTGCATCATCGACGCTTTGTGCATGAAGCTGGTGCAGAAGCCCGAGCAGTTCGACGTGCTCGTTGCGCCGAACCTCTACGGCGATATTATCAGTGACCTGTGCGCCGGTCTCGTCGGCGGCCTGGGCTTTGCGCCCAGCGCCAACATCGGCGACAGCACCCGCATCTATGAGGCCGTCCACGGCTCTGCCCCCGACATTGCCGGGCAGGACAAGGCCAACCCCAGCGCCATCCTGATGGCCTTTGCCATGATGCTGAACGACCTTGGCGAGACCGACAAGGCCGCCAAGCTCAATGCCGCCATCCTGGCCCAGGTCGAGGAGGGCAAGGTCGTCACTGCCGACATCGGCGGCACCGCGGGAACGAAGGAGTTTACTCAGGCAATCATCAGCCGACTGGCAGAGTAAGCGGTGCTCAAATAATAAAGAATAAATAAAAAATAATAAATGCGGTGGATCGCATCGCTGGCGCTCCGCTCAAAAAATGTGCATCGTAGGGGCGCATTCTATATGCGCCCGCAAGGCGGCTGCCTGCGTCCGGGCGGATATGGAATCCGCCCCTACGTTTTTGTTTTCGACCAACGGGAGAAAACTCCACGATCTTTATTATTTATTATTTTTTATTTCTTATTTGCAAAAACGGAGGTTTTTCCATGAAGCTGCACGACACCGGCGTATACCTTGTAAACGGCGTGCCTCAGACTTCCGCCCCGGCGGGCGTCACCGAGGCAGACGCCAAAAAAGGCACCATCGCCTACGGCATTTTGAAGGCCCATAATACCGGTGACTCCATGCAGGACCTGCGCATGAAGTTCGACTCGATGACCAGCCACGACATCACCTATGTCGGCATCATCCAGACGGCCCGCGCGTCCGGCATGACGGAGTTCCCGCTGCCCTACGTCATGACGAACTGCCACAACAGCCTCTGCGCTGTCGGCGGCACCATCAACGAGGACGACCACCAGTTTGCCCTGTCCGCTGCCCACAAGTACGGCGGCATCTATGTTCCGCCGAACATGGCCGTCATCCACAGCTACAACCGCGAGATGATGTCCGGCTGCGGGCGGATGATCCTGGGCTCTGACTCCCACACCCGCTACGGCGCCCTCGGCACGATGGCCGTCGGCGAGGGCGGCGGCGAGTTGGCCAAGCAGCTCGTGGGCCGCACCTACGATATGAGCTATCCCGGGGTCGTTGCCATCTACCTGACCGGCAAGCCCGCTCCGGGCGTCGGCCCGCACGACGTTGCGCTGGCGCTGGTTGCCGCGACCTACGCCAACGGCTATGTGAAGAACAAGGTCATGGAGTTCGTCGGCCCCGGCGTGGCAAACCTGAGTGCAGACTACCGCAACGGCATCGACGTCATGACCACCGAGACGACCTGCTGGTCCTCCATCTGGCAGACCGACGATACCACGAAGGAATATTTTGTGCAGCATGGCCGCCCCGAGGCATATAAGGAATTGAAGCCCGCCGACGTGGCCTACTACGACGGCTGCATTGAGCTGGACCTCTCCACCGTCGAGTGCATGATCGCGCTGCCGATGCACCCCAGCTACGCCTACCCGATCCGCGAGCTGAAGGCCAACGCCAAAGAGATCCTGCAGGCGGCGCAGGACCAGGCCAACAGGCAGCTGGGCGGCAAGGTCGAGATGGACCTCGTCGGCAAGATCTGCGACGATGGCCGCATCTACGTTGACCAGGGCGTTGTGGCCGGCTGCTCCGGCGGCACGTATGAAAATATCTGCGCCGTGGCGGACATCATCAAAGGCAAGAGCTGCGGCAACGGTGAGTTCAAGTTCAGCGTCTACCCCGACAGCATGCCGACCTATCTGGAGCTGGTCAAAAACGGCGCTGTGGCGGACATTGTCTCCGCCGGCGGCATCTTCCGCGAGTGCTTCTGCGGCCCCTGCTTCGGCGCAGGCGACACCCCGGCCAACGGCGAGTTCTCCATCCGCCACACGACCCGCAACTTCCCGAACCGCGAGGGCTCCAAGCCCGGCGAGGGCCAGATCAGCGCCGTCGCCCTGATGGACGCCCGCTCCATTGCGGCCACCGCGGCCAACGGCGGCTACCTGACCGCCGCCAGTGAGCTGACCGACGTGGAATACACCGTGCCCGACTACCACTTTGAGCAGGGTGTCTACGACAAGCGCGTCTACAACGGCTGGGGTCATCCGGAGCCGGACTACGCGCTGAAATTCGGCCCGAACATCAAGGACTGGCCCGAGCAGCCCGCTTTGACCGACGACCTGCTGGTCAAAATTGTCAGCTACATCACCGACCCCGTCACGACCACCGACGAGCTGATCCCGTCGGGCGAGACGTCGTCCTTCCGCTCCAACCCGCTGCGGCTGGCGGAGTTCACCCTCTCCCGCAAGGATCCGGCCTACGTGCCGAACGCCAAGGCCGTGAAGGCGCTGGACGAACAGCGCAAGGCAGGTGAGCTGCCCGCCGAGGTTGCGCGTGTCTACGAAGATTTGAAGAAGCTGGGCTACGCGCCCGACGCGGCCAACACCAACATTGGCTCGGCCATTTTTGCCAACAAGCCCGGCGACGGCTCCGCCCGCGAGCAGGCCGCCAGCTGCCAGCGCGTGCTGGGCGGCGCAGCCAACTTTGCCTGCGAGTATGCCACAAAGCGCTACCGCTCCAACTGCATCAACTGGGGCATGCTGCCGTTCCTGGTGGAGAACCCCGGCGCGCTGGACAACGGCGATTACGTCTACCTGCCCGGCGTCCGCAAGGCTCTGCTGGAGGCCGCGGACGAGCTGGACGCCGTGGCCGTCAAGCCGGACGGCGGTCTGGTGAAGTTCACCGTCAAGCTCGGCGCGATGACCGACGCCGAGCGCCGAATCCTGGCGGACGGCTGCCTGATCAATTATTACAAGAATAACTAAAGAAAAACGGCCCGCTGGGAAAAAAATCCCGGCGGGCCGTTTCTGTAGGGGCCGATGCTTGCATCGGCCCGCGGAGGGGTCAAGACCCCTCCCTACAATACAATTCAAAAGGGGTGCTGTAGGGGCGAACATTGTTCGCCCGCGGCACATGGCGGCGGTCACAACGCTTCCGGGTCGATGACGAGCATCGCCCCTACACCGTAGGGGCGGATTCCATATCCGCCCGCAGCGTCCGGCGAATCGCTGCAAAAATTCTTGCATACCGTCGAAATTTCTGCTATAATACAAAAGCCGCCTGTTTCACAACAGACGGCAAGGCGCTGCACACAACGGCAGGCGGTTGGCCACACTTCCGTAAAGGAGGTGAGACCATGCGTTTTACATTGACTTTTTATGTTGGCCGCAAGACCATCACAATCAGCATTGTTGTAAAAAGCAAGAACCGCCACTCGGCAAAGTGACGGTTCTTAGGGTAAAAACCTAAAACCTCATTTTTGATCGGGCCAACCGCTTGTCGCAGCGCCTTTTCTATAGTTATTATACCCCACTGCCGCGGCCATGTCAAGCGTGCCTTGCACCCCGCGGCATTTCGTGCTACAATAGACGTACCATTAAAAAACAAAGGACGAAAAACAATGAGTGCGATTTTAGCAGTATGCGGTGATACCTTCTGCGCCATGGTCAGCGATGGCCGCTATGTCGAGGAACCCATCACCGGCGAAAAGCCCCATATCCTCAAAAACGATCTGCCCAAGGTCCGCAAGATCAACCGCAACGTCGTGGTCGGTTTTGCGGGCGACACGCTGGCCGCCGTGCAGATCATCAACGCGGTGGACGAGTACCAGACCCAGTACCTGACGCTGGAGAAGGTCGTCAAGATCCTGCGCGAGAAGGCCGCCACGGTCTCGGTGCAGCCGGTGGGCGTGCGGCTCATCGTGGGTGGGCGCAACCGCAAGGGCGTGTTCACCATGACGATGATGGGCAGCGTTGACGGCTACGAGCCGCAGACCCAGGCCGCCCGCAAGGGTGCCTACCTCATCGAGGGTGCCTGCTCCCACACCGACGTGGCCCCCTGGCTCGAGGAGGAGGTCAAGCCGCAGGCCGCCAACTGGCACAGCCTGGACGATGTGGCCCATACGCTGGACGGCTGCATTGCCAAGATGGCCAAACTCGACAAGAGCATCAACACCACGTATTTCCGTCAGCTTGTAATGTAAAACTTGACGATAAAAGGAGAAAAACCATTATGAAAATTGCTCTAATCAATGAGAACAGCCAGGCCGCCAAGAACGCCCTGATCGAGGCCACCCTGCGCAAGGTCGTCGAGCCGATGGGCCACGAGGTCGTCAACTACGGCATGTATGCCGCCGACGATGCCGCCCAGCTGACCTACGTTCAGAACGGCATCCTGGCCGCGGTGCTGCTGAACTCCGGCGCTGCGGACTACGTCATCACCGGCTGCGGCACCGGTGAGGGCGCTATGCTGGCCCTGAACAGCTTCCCCGGCGTCATCTGCGGCCATGTCGAGGACCCCGTTGACGCTTACACCTTTGCCCACGTCAACGACGGCAACGCTGTGGCCCTGCCCTTTGCCAAGGGCTTCGGCTGGGGCGGCGAGCTGAACCTCGAGTACATCTTCGAGAAGCTGTTCGGCTTCGGCCACGGCCAGGGCTACCCCAAGGAGCGCGTTGTCCCCGAGCAGCGCAACAAGAAGATCCTGGACGGCGTGCGCGCCGTTGCTTTCCGCGACCTGTCCGACATCCTGAAGGATCTGGACCGCGACCTCGTCAAGGGTGCCTTCGCCGGTGAGCACTTCGCCGAGAACTTCTTCCCCGCCTGCAAGGACGAGAAGCTGGCCGCCACCGTCAAGGAACTGATGGCGTAAGCCCTGCCGTAAAATAAAAGAACTGCCGACTCCCGACAAGCTGTAGGGGTCGATGCCTGCATCGACCCGCCAGTTGCCGGGAGTCGGCTTTTTATTTGTGTTACCGTATATTCGTAGGGGACGGCGTCCTCGACGCCCCGCCGGGTGCGGCCAAAAAGTGATGCAATGCTTTAAGCAAAAGTAATCTTCTGCGCAGCGACGTCTACACAGGCCCGGACGCCAAAGGGTAGAATACACCGTGGCGCGGCATGCCCGATGTTGAGATTGCAGACGACAGGCAGCGCCGGGTCGTCGATGACCTCGACCAAAAGCTGCTTGTACACGTCCTCGCATTTGCGGCCCATCGGCTTGCCAATCAGCACGCCATTGACGGCGCGGAACACCCCGGCGCTTTTGAGATGCGTCAAAGCTGCGCGGTATTTTTCTGGCGGCATTCGCTCCTCGCTGGTTTCCAGCAGCAAAATTTTGCCCTTCCAGTCCTCAGCCGTGGGGAAAAGGTCGTATTTTCGGCAGAGCTGCGGCATATCTGCATATCGCGTACCATCAAAGAAATCGTAGAATGTGTCAATGCAGCCGCCGAGAATTTCCCCGGAAAATGTAGGACTGCCCTGCAAAAGCTGAAAGCCATCATCGGGGTGCGCGGCGGGGGCAATGCCGATTTGTGAAGGGCTGAAATCCGTGCGGCTCTCGTACCAGACGTCGCTGGGCGTGACCTCGCGGATCGTGCCGGTGCGCAGCAGCTCCGCAAAATAGCGCTCGGTGTAGGGCAGCATTGCGGGGCCTAATTCGCAGACGTCCGGCAGAAACGCCTGCCCATAAAATGTCGGCAGCCCGACCTTGTGCAGCATCATGTGGTTGACCGTAGTGTCGGAAAAGCCGAGAAATATTTTATCGGTGACGGCCTTGCGCAGCTTGTCGTGGTCGAACAGATAGGGGAGCAGCCGATAGGTGTCGTCCCCGCCGATGGCGCAGAGGATCATATCAACCTCCGGGTCGCGGAACGCCTGCAGCAGGTCAGCGGCCCGCGCCTCTGGGTGTGTGGTAAGGTAGTCGATGCCGCGCAGGGCATTTGGCATAAACTGCACGTTTACGCCGTACCCGGCCAGTCGCTTCAGCCCGATTTCGACTTCATGCTGCGCAAACGCTTCCCCTGCCACGCCGCGTGACAGACTGACGATAGCGATATTTTTTATCATGGCGATACCTCCCGAACACTGCCGTGTGAATGTACACCAGTATACCACAGGCGGCAGCAGTGCGCACGAAAATTTTTCTCAAATTGCCGAAATTTACCGTTGACTAATCCGTTCCCAGATGGTAAAGTAACTATAGGTGCGAATAGCGCCGTGTAGTAAAAATTCAAACAAAGGTGAGGTGGTTGTCACAATGGATACCCCCAGTCCCAGTCCTGTGTACCGATGTATCTTGAATAACGGCAGCCACCACTTTTTTGTCAGGCAAACCAAAGCAAACTGTACGTAAAAATAAGCGCACGGTGTTGCTCTGCTTTGCATTGCCTAAAATTAAATGTGCTTGGCTGCCGCCTGAAAAGGAGGCAGCTTTTTTATGTCTGATACCGCGATCCTGACCCTCCGCACGATGCTGGCCAACCTGGACGATGCCAAAAAGTACCAGAGCCTGCGAGATGTTATGTCCACCCTGCCCGCGCCCGACCTGGCCGCCGTGTTCGAGGATCTCCCGCCCGAGAAGCTCCCCGTGCTGTTCCGCCTGTGTCCCAAGGACCTGGCGGCGGAGATTTTCGCCGAGCTTACCCCCGAGACCCAGCAGGGCCTTATCGACGGCCTGACCGATAAGGAGCTGAAGGCCGTTGTGGATGACCTGTTCGTCGATGATGCGACGGATCTGGTCGAGGAAATGCCCGCCAACGTCGTCAAGCGTATTCTGGCGCAGGCAGACCCCGCGACCCGCCGCATGATCAACGAACTGCTCAAATACCCCGAGGACTCCGCCGGCGGCGTGATGACCACCGAGCTGATGGAGCTGCGCCCCGACTGGACGGTGTCGCAGGCCATGGCGGCCATCCGCAAGAACGGCTTTGACAAGGAGACCATCAACAACTGCTACGTCACGGACCGTGACCGCACCCTCATCGGCGTCGTCTCGCTGCGCGCGCTGGTCCTGTCCAAGGACCCCGACAACGAGCTGATCCGCGACATGATGGACGACAATGTCGTCAGCGTCAGCACGACCACCGACCAGGAGGACGTCTCCCAGATGTTCGAAAAGTACGGCTACCTGGCCATTCCCGTTGTGGACAACGAGAAGCGCCTGGTCGGTATCGTCACGATTGACGACGCTATCTCGATCATGCAGGACGAGGCCAGCGAAGATATTGCCAAGATGAACGCTATGGGCCCGTCGGACAAGCCTTATTTTAAACAGTCTATGTGGGAACTGTACAAAAACCGCGCACCGTGGCTGCTGTTCCTGATGATTTCGTCCACCTTCTCCAGCATGGTCATCCGCGGGTATGAGGATGCCCTCGCCGCCGTGACCGTGCTGACCGCCTACATCCCGATGCTGACCGACGCGGGCGGCAACGCGGGCAGCCAGAGTACCTCCACCATCATCCGCGGCATGGCCGTCGGTGATATTGAGCCGCACGACCTGCCGAAGATTCTGTGGCGTGAATTCCGCGTTGCCATCCTCTGCGGCGGCACGCTGGCGCTGTGCAACTTTGCCAAGCTGATCTTCCTGGACGGCATCATGCCCCCTGTAGCGGCAGTCGTTTGCCTGACGCTGATCTGCACGGTCATCCTGTCCCAGCTCATCGGCGGCCTGCTGCCCGTCATTGCGGAAAAGCTCAACTTTGACCCCGCCGTCATGGCGTCGCCGCTTATCACGACCATTGTCGATACCACGACACTGCTCGTCTACTTCAACATCGCGCGGGTGTTGCTGAAAATTTAAATTTTAGACACCGTGTTCAATATTGTAAATTGTACCGCACCCGGTTGGTGTGGTACAATTTTTTTAGAGAAAAAGCTCCTTGGCCTCCTCTGTGAGGGGGCTCCCGCCGCAGCGGGTGGGGGAGAGAGCCCGCCGCGCCCGAAATATTTCGGGCCACGGCAAGGTTCAACCCTTCCGGCCCTGCGGGGCCACCTCCCCTGCTAGGGGAGGCAAGGGGCAATAGGAGTTTTCATCATGAACATGCAGGATTTTTATACCGGGCACGCTTTTGATGCGTATGAGTTTTTCGGTGCGCATACCTATTTCGGCGGCACGCATTTTGCGGTGTGGGCACCGTCCGCACAGCATATCGCCGTTGAGACCGAGATCGGTACCTTTGATCTGCACCGCACCCAGTCCGCCGTGTGGGAGTGCGACGCCCCCGGCGTGCAAGTGGGGATGGTGTACCAGTATTGGGTGCGCGGCGCGAACGGCCAGAGCGTGGCCCACTGCGACCCCTACGGCACGGCCATGACGCTGCGCCCCGACGGACGCAGCATCGTCAGCGATGCCCCCAAGGGCTTTGCCGATGACAAATGGATGCAGGAACGCACAAAATGCTTTGATAAGCCGCTGAATATCTACGAGGTCCACGCCGGCAGCTGGCGGCAGAAGGAGGACGGCAGCTGGTACACCTACGCCGAGCTGGCCGACCTGCTGCCCGCCTACTGCAAGAAGAACGGCTTCACCCATATCGAGCTTATGCCCCTGGCCGAGCACCCGTTTGACGGCAGCTGGGGCTACCAGACCACCGGCTTTTTTGCGCCCACCAGCCGCTACGGCACGCCGGACGAGCTTGTGGAGTTTGTCAACGCCTGCCACAAGCAGGGGATCGGCGTTATCCTGGACTTTGTGCCGGTACACTTTGCCGTGGATGCCTACGGTTTAAAAGAATTTGACGGTACGCCGCTGTATGAGTATCCCGCCGCCGCGGTGGGCCAGAGCGAGTGGGGCAGCTGCAATTTTATGCACTCCCGCGGTGAGATCCGCTGCTTTATCCAGTCCTGCGCCGACTACTGGCTGCGGGTGTTCCACGCCGACGGCCTGCGCATGGATGCCGTGTCCCGCCTGATCTACTGGCAGGGCGACCCGAACCGCGGCGTCAACGGCTCGACGCTGGAATTCCTGAAGGGCATGAACGCCGGTTTGCAGCAGCGCCACCCCACGGCCATTCTGATCGCCGAGGACTCTACGAGCTTCCCGAAGGTCACGGCCCCCGTCGAGTACGGCGGTCTGGGCTTTGACTACAAGTGGGACCTGGGCTGGATGAACGACACCCTCGACTACTTTAAAAAGACGAGCGACGAGCGGCGCGAGAATCTGGGCAAGCTGACCTTCTCGATGATGTATGCCTGGAACGAGCACTACATCCTGCCGTTCAGCCACGATGAGAACGTCCACGGCAAGGCGACCATCGTGCAAAAAATGTACGGCGAGTACGAGGGCAAGTTCCCGCAGGCGCGGGCGCTCTACCTGTACATGGCCATCCATCCGGGCAAGATGCTTGATTTTATGGGCAACGAATTTGCGCAGCTGCGCGAATTTGACGAGAGCCGCGAGCAGGACTGGATGGTGCTCAAGTACCCGAACCACGACGACTTCCACCGCTATCGCAGGGCGCTGAATGAGGCGTATCTTGCCAACGAGGCGTTCTGGAGCCGCGAGTACGACCCCGAGGCATTCCGGTGGCTGGACTGCGCCCACCCCGAGCTGGACGCCTGTGCCATCTGGCGCGACGGCCATGACGGCGCGGTGCTGGCGGCATTCAACTTTGGCGACACGGAGCTGGCCGACTACACGCTGACCCTGCCCCGCGCGGGCAAGCTGACGAAGCTGCTGGACACCGACTGGCAGTGCTTCGGCGGCCGGACCGAGAAGCCGAAGCGGCTGGTCGGCAAGGCCTGCGGGGGTGAATTGAAGCTGACCCTGGCCCCGTTCAGCGGGCAGCTGTTTAAGCTGGTATAATTGCATACAAACAGGCCGCGCCTTTCCCGATACGGGATGGGCGCGGCCTGTTGCTGTATTGTAGGGGCCGGGCATGTCCGGCCCGCAGCTTTGCCGCTGCAACCCCTTTCGTGGCAGATTTGCAGGGAGGGGGCTTGCCCCCTCCGCGGCGGCCAGAGGGCTGGCCGCCCTACGTATACCATAATCTCCATGCGTAGGGCGGGGTGACCCCACCCCGCGGGGGATATACCCGCAATCCGGGGAGAAAACAACTTGCCAACAGAAATTTTATGTGATAAAATCATAGAAAAGAAGATGCAAGGATGTGGTTGGATGCAATGGAATAGCGGCCCTGAATCGCCCCGGGAAAAATGGGAGTATCGGCGTGCCCAAAAAGAGTGGGATAAGCTGCGTCAAAAGGAGAGCGGAGCGTACCATTACCAATATCCGTATGCACCGCCGCGGAAAAAGCCGATGGTGCGTCCGGGATTCTTGATTGCATTGGCGGCAGTGTTGGCATTGGCATGGTATTTGCAAACGGACGCGGGCCAACAGCGGTTTGTGGGATTCCTGAATACGCTGAGTCAGGAACAACAGGCCCCCTTGCCTCAGATAAGCACAGACTTTGCACCGATTACAGGCGGCACAGATACGACAAAATTATCTATGCAGACAGGGCATTATGTGGATGTGCAGAAAGCGGTTGTGGAACAGCTGGGTGCAATTGAAAAAAGCATGTATGTCGACTTACAGGATTACGGTTCGATCCAGTACCGCTATTATGAGGATTCGATTGCCGATTTGCTTGCTAAAATAGATGCACTCCGGCAGACACACATTGCGTCAACTTCTCCAATGGCGGAGTTTGAAAGTTATTGCAGAGGTTATTATGGGGCAATAGAAACGTTTTTTGTTGGTCTGCAGCAAAAGCAGAGCATTGAAAATGCAGACTACAATGCCCTTGTCACCTGGCAGCAGGAAAATGAGAACCCCTTTGACAAGTTGTGCCAGTTGATGGACGATAACGGTGTAGCGTATAATTGGCAGACCAATGAGGATGGAGAAGAATATATTCACTTCCTGATGAGCGACAATGGAGCTTATTAAAAGCAGAGCGTTCCGAAAAGAGGAGCGCTCTGCTTTTTTCAGGGGAAATAGGATGATTGTGTAAGATTCTATAGGATGGAGTGACGACAGTACTTCAGTAGAATAGCTTCCCCTGCGGGCGAGCCTGCCATTATTGCGTGTTTACGGCTTGCGGCGGCAAGCTCTCCCCTCGTCCGGCCCTGCGGGGCCACCTTCTCCCCCAAGGGGAGAGGGCAAAGAGAAATTCACCGCCCCCAATACTCCTCCACGATCTCCCGTTCCACAAACGGTTCCTTGATTCCGCCGCGCTCTATCGTTGTCTCGTGGCCCTTGCCTAAGATCGCGATAATATCCCCGGGCTGGGCGTGGTCGAGGGCGTAATAGATCGCCTGTCTGCGGTCCGGTATCTCGGCAAACGGCGTGGCCGGGTTGCCAAGGCGCAGCCCGGCGCGGATGTCCGCTAAAATGTGCTCCACGGGCTCGCCGCGGCTGTTATCCTCGGTGATGATGCAGAAATCCGCCAGCCGTGCGCAGACCGACCCCATGCCGAAGCGGCGCAGGCGGCTGCGTGCGCCGCCGCAGCCGAACACCGCGACAAGCCGCGTCGGGCGGTAGGCCCGCAGCGTGCGCAGCAGGCACTCGGCGGCGGCCTCGTTGTGGGCGTAGTCGATGACCACCGTGAACGGCGCGTCCAGCGGCACCGGCTCGACCCGCCCGCACACGACGGCCCCGGCCAGCCCGGCATGGATCGCGTCCTCACCCGCGCCCAGCACCCGCGCCGCCGTCAGCGCGGCCAGCGCGTTGTACACGCTGAACGCCCCGGGCATGCCCACGGCGTACCGCGCGCCGTCCACGGTAAACGCCGCGCCCAGCCGCCCGCCCACGCGGGTCAGCGCAAAATCGGCGTCGGCACGTACATCCGCCGGGCAGCCGATGCCGTAGGTCACGGCGCGGCAGGAAAGACCCTGCATAATTTTCCCCACATGCGGGTCATCATTGTTGAAAACTCCCACGCGGCAGCGGCGGAACAGCGCCCGCTTCCAGAACAGATACTCCGCAAAATCCGCGTGTTCGTCGGGGCCGATGTGGTCGGGCGACAGGTTCGTGAACACCCCCACCGCAAATTCGATCTCCGCCGCGCGGTCAAATTTCAGCCCGAGGCTCGAAACCTCCATGACGCAGGTGTCGCAGCCGTCGTCGGCCATGCGGCGCAAAAGCAGCTGCAGATCGCAGCTTTCCGGCGTTGTATGGTTCAAATCATGCCGGTGCCCGGGCCAGCAGACGCCGTTGGTGCCCACCAGCCCGACCCGCCGCCCGTCGGCCTGCAAAACGGCTGCCAGCAGGTGAGCCGTCGTCGTCTTGCCCTTCGTGCCGGTCACGCCGATCATCGTCATGGCGCGGGCCGGTTCGCCGTAGAGCCGCGCGGCCAGCGCCGCCATGGCCCGCCGCGGGTCGCCCGTCAGCAGCACGGCACACCCGGCGGGCAGGCCGGGCACATCATGGGTGCAGAGCACCGCCGCGGCCCCGGCGGCGACGGCCTGCGCCGCAAAGTCGTGGCCGTCGGCGTGCCGCCCGGGCAGACAGACGAAGAGCGCCCCCGGCCCGGCACAGCGGGAGTCACAGCAGACGGACGTGATTTCGGTCAGGGCATCGCCGCGCAGAAGCCGACAGCCGGTGTTTTGGGTAAGCCGCCGCAGGTCCATTCAGCATCACGCTCCAAAAAATTGCTCATACCAGATCAAAAAGCTGTATACGCACCAGATCTGCCGCCAGCAGTCGCCGCCGTGCAGGTGCTGGTTCAACATACTATGCAGCGCGCGCGGGTCAAAGAACTCCGCCGCTGCCGGGCGGCTGAACACGGCCCGCACCCGGCTGGTGTAGGGCTCCTGCCGCAGCCAGTCCCGCACCGGCACAGGAAAGCCGAGCTTTTTGCGCGCGGCGCTGGCGGCGGGCAGTGTGCGTGCCGCGGCCTGGCGCAGGGCAATTTTCGTCGTGCGCGCGTCGGCCTTGGCGGCAGCGGGCAGCGCGGCGGCCAGCGCCCAGACCTCCCGGTCCAGAAACGGCACCCGCAGCTCCAAACTGTGCGCCATGCTCATCTTGTCGGCCTTGAGCAGGATGTCCCCGGCCAGCCACAAATTTAAATCCACCTGCTGCATCCGGGTCACGGGGTCCAGTCCCTCGGTGGCGTCCCAGATAGCCTCGGTCAAAAACATCGGGTCGCCGTCCCCGGCGTAATCCGCCAGCAGGCGGCGCTTTTCGCGCTCATTGAACAGGGCCGTGGGGCCGAAATACCGCTCCTCCAGGCTCATGCCGCGCCGCACAAGAAAGTTCACCCCGCGCGCGGGCGGCAGCAGCGCCGCCGCCGCCCCCAGCCCGGTCCGCAGCCAGGGCGGCAGGCGGTCATACCACCGCGCCGTGAAGGGGTCGCGGTAGATGTTGTACCCGCCGAACAGCTCGTCCGCGCCCTCGCCCGAGAGCACGACCTTGACGTCCTTCGCGGCCTCGCGGTTCAAAAAGTAGAGCGCCACGGCGGCAGCGTCGGCCAGCGGCTCGTCCATGTGGTACTGTACGGCGGGCACGGCGTCCCAGAACTCGCCGGGGCTGATGCGCCGCACCCGGTTGCGCACGCCGAGGCTGCGTGCCAGCGCCCGGGCGGGGAAGGACTCGTCGTACTTCGGCTCGGCGTAGCTGATCGTGTAGGTGCGCGCGGGGCGGGCCAGCGCGGTCAGGTAGGCCGAGTCCACGCCGCCCGACAGGAACCCCGCGACCTCGACGTCGGCGACCTTGTGCGCCGCCGCACTGCCGCGCAGGACTTCTTCGATCTCGGCAGGGGAGACCGGCGCGTCGCCGGGCAGGAAGGCAGGCTGCACCCACCGCGTCGTGCGGACGATGCCGTCGGAGAACTCGAGAAAATGCCCGGGCAGCAGCTTTTGCACGCCTGCAAAAAACGTATCCCGCCCCGGGGAATACTGGCAGGACAGGTAGAGCGGCAGCTGCGCGGTGTTGAGCCGCTTGGCAAACGACGGGTGGTCTAAAAACGCCTTGATCTCGCTGGCGAAAAGCAGCGTGCCGTCGGCGCAGCGGCAGTAGTACAGCGGCTTGATGCCGAACATATCCCGCGCACAGAACAGCACCCCGGCGCGGCGGTCCCACAGCGCAAACGCGAACATCCCGCGCAGCCGGGGCAGCAGCTCGCGGCCCCACTGCTCCCACCCGTGCAGCAGGACCTCGGTGTCGGTGCGGGTGGCAAAGGTGTGGCCCAGCGCCGTCAGCTCGGCGGTCAGCGCACGGTAGTTGTAGATTTCGCCGTTGAAAACGACGACTAAGTTTTTATCCTCACTGTACAGCGGCTGTGCGCCGCCCTCTAAGTCGATGATGGCCAGACGGCAGTGGCCGAGCGCCGCGGGCCCCTCCACAAAGGTGCCCTGCCCGTCGGGGCCGCGGTGGGCAATGCGTGCCAGCATGGGGGCCAGCGCCGCTGCGTTCGCTGCGCCGTGCCCCGCGATAAAGCCTGCGATTCCGCACATGATTTTGCGTCCTTTCCCGGCAGTGCAACCTGCCGTTACCGCTTTGTCAGCTTAACTTGCTGGTATTTTACCACGTTCTGTGGTAGAATCATGTCAGAAAAAAGAGGAAAGAGGGCGAGCGTATGACACTGGGGCAGAATATCCAGAATGCGCGCAGGGCGCAGGGGCTGAGCCAGGAGGCACTGGCTGAAAAAATCGGCGTCAGCCGCCAGGCGCTGGGCAAGTGGGAGAAGGATACCGCCCTGCCCGGGCTGGACAATCTGCAGGCGCTGGCTGCGGCGCTGGGCATCGGCGTGGACGCACTGCTGGGCGCGGAGAACGCCGACCCCGCCGTGCCCGCCGTGACGCTGGACGCGCTGCGGGACCTGCTGGCCGCCCGCGATGCCGAGGAAAAGCGCCGCCGCCGCTTGTGGGGCTGTGCCGGGGGCGCGGCGTTCATCATACTGGCCGGGCTGCTGGCGGGCGTGGCGCTGCAATATGAGCGGCAGATCAGCGCGCTGAACCAGAACTATGCGGCCATCCAGTCCAGCTACGCCGCCCAGCAGGCGGAGCTGTCGGCGCAGATTTCGGAATTGCAGGACGCCGTCCGGATGGGTGAGGCCACGATTCTGGACTGGCGCTGGCTGCCCGTGGACAAGCTGCACCGGGACGCCGATAAAAGCTGGATGCCCGTGCAGGTGCAGGTCACGCCGCGCACGACCCGCGACGGTGTGACGGCCCGGCTGGCTGTGCGCTGCGGGGACGATACGCAGCTGTACGAAATGACCGCCGCGCCCGACGGCAGCTTTGCGGCGGACGGTATCGTTTTTACGGTGGGCAGCACCTATGAATTGAGCGTGCAGTGGACGGCTGACGGCGTGACCACCAACGAGACGCTGGGGACCGTGGATTTCAACGACGAGATGACCGAGCCGCAGATTATCTGGGGCACGGTGGGCAGCAGCCTGGACTTTGGGTATTCCGTGCGGCGGGTCGGCAATAAGCAGTACCGCCTGACCCTGACCTGCTACCCTGTGGAGGTGCAGGTGGACGCCCCGCCGTGGATGCAGCCTACGCAGGTGGAAATCGACCTGCGCTTGAACGGCGACGCCGGGGAGCCGACAGCCACCGCCGTACTGGATTGCGAGGGCGAGTCCAGCTATGGCAATTCCTCCCGCACCGAGAGCGTCTGGAACGGCACGTTCTACAGCGAGGACGTGGTAAACGGCTGGGAGTACGACGGCGAGACGCTGCCGAAGTACGTTGTGCGTGTGACAGACACGAATGGAGATGTCTGGACGGAGGAAATGCCGCTGAGCAAACGGTGACCTGTAGGGGCCGGGCATGCCCGGCCCGGAGGTTTGCCATTGCAACCCCTTTCATGGTTTGCTTTGTAGGGAGGGGTCTTGACCCCTCCGCGGGGCGTCGAGGACGCCGCCCCCTACAGTGGCAACCCGGAAGCTTTATTGTTGTCGCTAACGTCCGCGGCGGCCAGAGGGCTGGCCGCCAACTTGCCGCAGCAACGCTTTTTCCGGGACAGTTTTTTGCAAGGCAAACGGGCACGGGCGAGCAATGCTCGCCCCTACAAGCGTTTTTCGACAGCCTGAGCCTTCCCCCTTGGGGGAAGGTGCCCGAGGCCCCGCCCGAGGGCGGATGAGGGGCGGGCTTGCTGTTGCTGCCCGTCAGCGGGCAAATCTCCGCAGGCTCATCCCTCATCCGGCCCTGCGGGGCCACCTTCAGTCTCCGCGCTAAGAGCCGCCTAACGGCGGTTGCGCTCCGACACGCGCCTGCGGGCGCAGCCCCACTTGGGGGAAGGCAAAGAGCACATAATTTTCCCCCTGCCGCATACACTTACGGCAGGGGGGATTTGTATGCCGCGGATGCTGCCGGTGCTGCTGGGCGGGGATGCCAATGTCTACGGCATGGCCCGCAGCTTTTATGAATGCTATGGCGTGCGCAGCCTGGCCGTCTGCCGCCGCGCCCTGCCCGCGCTGGCCCACAGCCGTCTGGTGCGGGTCGCCGTGCAGGACTCGGCGTTCGGGCAGGACCACGTCTTTACGGCCACGCTGCTGGGGCTGGCGGCGCAGTACCCCGGCGTGCCCAAAATTCTCATCTCCTGCGCCGACAACTACACGGCCCTGCTGGCCCGCCATGCCGACGCGCTGCGCGGGGCGTACCGCTTTGCCTGCCCGCCGCCCGCGGCGCTGCATCTGGCCGATAAGCGGCAGTTTGCTGCGGCCTGCCGCGCCGCGGGGCTGCGCACACCGCAGACCGTGACGCTGTGCCCGGCGGACGCCCTGCCGCCGCTGCCGTTTGGCTGGCCGGTCATCGCCAAGCCCGCGGATCAAGCGGCCTACGCCCGCTGCGATTTCCCGGGGCGGCGCAAGGTGTATCTCGTTCAGGACGCCGCCCGGCTGCGGGAACTCCTTGCCGCCGCGGCGCAGGGCGGTTATTTTGGCAGCTGGCTCGTGCAGGAGTACATCCCCGGCCCGGACACACGGCTCGGGGTCGTCAACGCCTACTGCGCGGCGGACGGCAGTGTGCCGTGGCTTGTGCAGGGCCAGCCCCTTTTGCAGGAGCGCACGCCCGAGGGCACCGGCAACTACGCCGCCGTGCTGGTGGAGCCGTCCCGGCAGGACGCGGCGCTGCTGGATGCCCTGCGCGGCCTTTTGCAGGCGGCGGGCTGGCACGGCTTTGCCAATTTTGATTTGAAGTATGACCGCCGCGGTGAGCCGGTTTTATTTGAGCTGAACCCCCGGCAGGGCCGCGCGTCCTATTTTTGCGACGCCGCGGACGCACCGCTGGCCGTGCCGCCGGTGCAGGACCTGCTGTACGGCGGGCCGGTCACGCCGCCGACGCTGCGCCCCGCCGTCTGGTACACCGCGCCGTGGTACGCCGTGCGCCGCGCCTGCCCGAACAGGCTTGCCCTGCGCCGTGCCGGGATTTTGAGACGCCGCGGGCGGGCGACGACACACCTGCTGGCAGCAGGGGAGGGGGCATCCCGGCGGATATGGTTTATGGCTCGGCAATTAAGTTATTACCGCAAGCTGTAGGGGGCAGCGTCCTCGACGCCCCGCAGCTGCCGCAAACATCCCGGGAGGGATGAATCCCTCCTCTACAAATAACGCGAGCGGGAGGTTGTAGGGCGGCCAGCCCTCTGGCCGCCGCGGGTGGGCGTAAAAACGTCTCCGTAAATTCACTTAAAAAGGGGTGACAAACACATGTGCGGCATCGTCGGCTTTACCGCGCCCGGGCAGGACCCGGCGGCGGCCAAACAAATCGTGCAGGGCATGGCGGACCTCATCCGTCACCGCGGCCCCGACGGCGAGGGCTGCTACGCCGACGGCACCGCGGCGCTCGGGCATCGGCGGCTGTCGGTCATTGATCTGGCGGGCGGCGGCCAGCCGATGCTCAATGAGGACGGCACGCTGGTGGTCGTGTTCAACGGCGAAATTTACAACTACAAGACCCTGCGTGCCCGATTGCAGCAGCGCGGCCACACGTTTGCCACGGATTCCGACACCGAGGTCCTGCTCCACGGGTATGAGGAATGGGGCCGCGACCTGCCCTGCCGCCTGCGCGGGATGTTCGCGTTTGCGGTGTGGGACCGCACCCGCGGCACGCTGTTCTGTGCGCGGGACCTGTTCGGCATCAAGCCGCTCTGCTATTATAAAAAGGGCGAGACGCTGCTCTTTGCCAGCGAGATCAAGGCATTTCTGGCGCACCCGGCCTTTGAAAAGCGCCTGAACGAGGCCCGTCTGCCCGACTGGCTGAGCATGGAGTACCTGCCCGACGCCGAGACGCTGTTCACCGGCGTTTATGAGCTGCCGCCCGCCCATACGCTGACCTGGCAGGCGGGCCGGGTCACGCTGGCCCGCTATGCCGCGCCGCGGTTCCGGGCAAAGCGGGGGCGCAGTCTGCGGGCTTGGGCGCGTGAGATCGGGGACGCTGTCGCCGAGAGCGCCGATGCCCACCGCATTGCCGATGTCGAGGTCGGCTGCTTTTTGTCGGGCGGGGTGGACTCGTCGCTCATCACCTGTGAGATGGCCCGCCGCCAGCCCGCCGTGCAGTGCTTCTCGGTGGGCTACGCCGAGGAAGCGTATTCCGAGCTGCCTGCCGCCCGTGCCGCGGCGCAGGCGCTGGGCGTGCCGCTGACCGAAACCACCGTGACCGCGGATGATTTTTTTGCGGCGAACCGCGCCATTCAGTGGTATCTGGACGAGCCGATGCCCAACCCGGCGGAGGTGCCGCTGTATTTCCTGTGCAAGGCGGCGCGGCAGCGGGTCAAGGTCGTGCTCTCGGGCGAGGGCGCGGATGAGCTGTTCGGCGGCTATCCGCTGTACCGGCAGGCCGTCTGGGCCGAACGCTGGCAGAAAATGCCCCGGGCCGTGCGGCGGGCGCTGGCGGCCCTGCTGCCCGGCTGCGGCCTGCTGCGCCGGGGCGCACTGCCGCGCTGGCAGCGGTCTGCCCGGGCCAACTATGTCTTTGAAACTACGCAGGAGCGCGATAAATATTTGAAGCGCGACTACTGCGCCCCGACCCCCGCGCAGCGCTGCAAGCCCTATTTTGACGCGGTGCGCGGGCTGGATGAGCCGACGGCGGTGCAGTGGGTCGATTGGCAGACCTGGCTGCCGCGGGACATCCTGCGCAAGGCGGACCGCATGAGCATGGCCCACAGCCTGGAGCTGCGGGTGCCGTTCCTGGACCGGCAGGTGCTGGCCGCGGCGCAGGCCCTGCCCCGGCGGTACCGCTGCACCGGGCGGCGCGGAAAGATCGCCCTGCGCGCCGCCGCGGCCCGCCGTCTGCCGCCCCAACTGGCCGACGCGCCGAAGCGCGGCTTCCCCGTGCCGCTGGCGGACTGGCTGCGGCAGGAGAAATATTACGCGCTGGTCAAGGCCAAGCTCACCGGCCCGGCAGCCGAGCGCTTTTTTGACACGGGTGCGCTCTGCGCCCTGCTGGACGCCCACCGTGCGGGAAAAACCAACGCTATGACGAAGCTCTGGGCGTTTTACTGCTTTATTGAGTGGTATGAGGTGTATTTCACGGGAAAAATCCCGCCGGATTTGTAAAAAAGTTTTTGCAAAATGCTTGACAACCCGGCTCTCCGTTGCTATAATATCTTACGCAGTATGTCCCTCGCGGACATGAACCCGCAATAAGCGCCCGTAGCTCAGCTGGATAGAGCAACTGCCTTCTAAGCAGTAGGTAGGGGGTTCGAGTCCCTCCTGGCGTACCAGCGCAGGGATGCATCAGCTGCCACAAAGATCGGGTCGAAATATGGTGGGTGTAGCGTAGTTGGTTAACGCGTCAGATTGTGGCTCTGAAGATCGAGGGTTCGAGTCCCTTCACTCACCCCATTTTCCCCCGCGCCGGGGCTTGGCACACGCCGGATATTGGGATGTCGCCAAGTGGTAAGGCACCAGACTTTGACTCTGGCATTCGTAGGTTCGAGTCCTGCCATCCCAGCCATCGTCGGAGCAAAGTCACTTTGCTCCGATTTTTTTGCATTATGACCCGCTAGCTCAGTTGGCAGAGCAATTGCCTTTTAAGCAATGGGTCTGGAGTTCGAATCTCCAGCGGGTCACCACGACCGGCAAACGCCTGATGACGTTTGCCGGTTTTTTGACCTTTCGATGACCCTGAAACGGGGGAATCATTGAATTAACACATTACGAATACGATAACTCACTGTTTTTGCTTGCAATTTGCCGAGTCCTGTGACATGCTGTCCGCGGTGCTACCAGTACCCCGGTAGGCGGTTTCCCTCGAATCCATTCGGGGGTGATAAACTTCTTCTTGCTCCCGATCGAAAGAGAGGGGGTGACAGGCATGGTTACATGGGGAGAATCCTTTCAATTCTGCATGGTCATACTTGCGGTCATTGCCCTGATTTATCAGGACAACAATAAGAAGAGATAATCGCCGCCTCCCCAAAGGAACGATTATCTCTTCGTAGCTATTTGGGGAGCCGACCTACTGGTAGCACCCTTTTGTACCTATACTATACTCCAGTTTTGCTTTTTTGTCAAGCGCTCCGCCGGAAGACGGAGCGCTTTTCTCTGTCTTACATTTTTGCGGCCAGCTTGAAGACCTCGTTGGAGCGGCCGATGAGGATGATGTGGTCGCCCTCACGGAAGCGGTAATCCGGGCCGACGTTCGGGTTGATCTCGTTGTCATGCTTGACGGCGATGATGTTGATCTGATATTTGCGGCGGACATTCAGGCCGGACAGCGTCTGACCGATCCATGCGGCCTGAATGGGAAGCTCATAGATGGAATAGTCTGCTGTCAAGGGAATGAAATCAAAGATGTTGTCCGCATTGTAGCGCACGGCGAGCTTTTCGGCGATCTCGCGCTCCGGGCAGACGATCTCATCCGCACCGATCTTGCGCAGGAGGTCTGCCTGAATGTCCTGCTTGGCCTTCGAGACGATCATGCGCGCGCCGAACTGCTTGAGCAGGGACGTGACGACAAGCGAGGCCTGGAAGTCCTCGCCGATGGTGACGAAGCAAATGTCGAAATTGTCGACACCGAGCGCCTTGATGATGGTATCGTTCGTGCAGTCACAGATGTTTGAGTCCGTGAAGCGGCCGGAGAGCGCTTCGATGATGGCGGGATTTTTGTCGACGATCATGACGTCGTTGCCGAGCGCCTGCATTTTGCTGGCCAGATGGCGGCCGGTACGGCCCATGCCGATGATGAGAACAGATTTCATGAAACGGTTCCTTTCTCTGATTATCCGATGAGGATCTTGCCGGTGGGACGGCTGTCGAAAAAGGAAAAATCCAGGGTCTGGATGTGGGTATAAAGCTGCTGGCGGATCGTTACGAGGATACTGTTGCAGACCTTTGCCATAATCAGCATCCGCAGCTTGACAAAAAGGATCATGATCACGTTCAGCACAACGGCGATTCCAATCAGTTTTGCCAGTCCGGGAAAATCGCCGGTGGAAATATGTTTGTCGATCGCGTTTTCCATGATCAGAGGGTTTACGAGACTGACAAACACGCAGAATGCCATGATCGCCAGAACAGCGAGGATCTCTTTTTTATAGTCCAGCAGATAGGCGAACAGGCGCATCAGCGTCTTCATTTTACCGACGTCTGTGCTGTGTTCGTCCTGCTTATAAGAATTAACAGCCATAATCTGTCACCTCCTTTTGGTCAGGCATCATGCCAAATTGAGCCTGCCAGGTTTGATAGTAAAGTCCGTGAAGGGCAAGCAGTTCTTCGTGGG